>Ga0315910_10000076_pt1 | contig 138722 bp, 120 predicted proteins | sample EdamamesoilMG_FD_204470 | JGI IMG/M metagenome (GOLD analysis project Ga0315910, IMG submission 204470) | Garden soil microbial communities collected in Santa Monica, California, United States - Edamame soil | ecosystem: Environmental > Terrestrial > Soil > Garden | place: USA: California...
CCCGAGACCCTTGGTCTGGACGAAATCCGCCGACGCGATCGTCGCAGCCGTGACCCGCCACTGCCAGCGAACTCTCGACCTCTTCGCTGAGTGAATTCTTTTGGTAAATGCGGACTCAGGACACTAGCAGTCGGCGGGGCGTTTCTTTCAGCTGTGCTAGGCGAGCGCTGCCAAGCGAGCTCTGCTAGGCGAGCGCTGCCAGTCGTTCCGCCGCCGCACGGGCGGAGCTCGGCCGTTCCTCTGGCAGCTTGGCCAGGCAGGCGTCGACGAGGCGGGCCAAATCGTGAGGCAGGCCGGGCAGTACCTCTTCGATGCGGGGGGGAGGAGCCAGCGTGGCCAGCTGCGCGAACTCGTGCACGGAGCTCGAGTGCAGGGGCACTTTGCCGGTCAGCATTTCGAACATCATGACGCCCCAGGCGTAGAGATCGCTGCGGCCATCGAGAGCAAGGTTCTTCCACTGCTCGGGCGACATGTAGGCCGGCGTGCCTCCGTGCGCAGCATTCGCAGTTTGCGTGCCCGTGAACACCACCAGACCAAAGTCGGTCACGAGCGCGCGCCCATCGCCACCGAGGATCACGTTGGAAGGCTTGAGATCCTGGTGCACCAGACGCATGGAGTGGGCTGCATCGAGCGCGCTCAGGATGTCAGCCCCGATCTGCAGCGCGCGCCGCAACGGCACGCGTCCGTAGAGCGACTGAAACTGAGACAGCGTCGTGCCTTCGACCAGGTCGAGCGCCAAGTAATACTGCCCCTCGAGGCTGCGGCCGAAGTCGTGCAGACGTACGACATTCGGGTGATGAAGGCGAGCCGTGGCCTCTGCCTCGGAGCGAAACTGCTGAATGGCATCTGGTGAGGAAAGCCGCTCACTGGCAATGATCTTGAGTGCCCGCTTCTGCCCCAGCGCGGTGTGAGTCGCCTGATAGACCAGCGCCGTACCCCCGCGCCCGAGTAGCGATTCGAGTCGATAGCGACCGTCGAACAGGTCGCCGACGCGAAGCTGCGTGCGGAAGTTCCGACTGCGCGCCTCGATCTCATCCCCGGACCGACGGGTCAAGGTTGCCGTGTGTGGAATGGGCGGCGGCGACGATGGGCGAGGTGGATCGCTCGTTCGGGGCGGCGCTGCACTGCGCGCCATCGCTACGAAGCATGGCGACGTTTCGCCCGGCGCAAACTCCACGGACTCGGCCCCCAGCACCTCGTAGTCGTCGCGCACCTGCAAGGCCGCTGCCTCGTCGAGGCGAATCTCCCCAGGAATCGCCTCGGACGACAGGCGCACGGCCCGCACCATCACACCACCGAGAGCCGAATAGTCGACCCGCCGCTCCGAACCGAAGACGCCCACGATGGCCGCACCGTACGCGATGCCGATCGCCGGTCGAAGCTTCACGTCGGCAACGCCCGCGCGCTCCCAAGAAAGCAACAGCTCGCCGAGCTCGCGTTGCATGGCCGTGGCAGTCGCGAGCGCCTGGGTCACCGAGCTCTCTGCACTCTGATCGCCGACTGCGCCGAAGATGACGGTCATGCGCGGGCCGACGACGCGCTCGATCACTCCGCCATGATCGAAGGCCACGTGCGACGCCACCGACACGTAGGCGTTCACCAGATCGACCACGTTGCTCTGGCCGGATCGCGAGAGGCTCTCCAAGAACCCGGCGGGTGCAGCGCACAAGACGGCGACGTTGCGACGGACCTGGGCGATGGCTTCCTCGCCGGAAACCAGCGAATCCGCCAGCTCCGGAGGCAAAAAGCGCCCCAAGAGCTCGCTCCTTTGGATGCGCGCCACCTGCTCGGCGACCTTGGCTTCGAGTACCTCGTTCAGTGCCTGCAGCTCGGCCCGCGCGCGCGCCTGACCGTTCCGAAGGCGCATGCGCCCCAAGATGCCGAACATGGAGAAGCCGACCGTGGCGGCCAGGTAGAAGCTCATCAGTCCCAGGCTCGATGCGTCCACGGCGGACGTCGCCAAAAGCAAACTGACGAACGTCGTGAGATAGATACCCACCGTCACCACGAACTCGACGAGCGACAGCTCGAGGACGGCCTGCGAGCCAATCACGACCAGAAAGAGCGCGCCCTGATTGATGACGATGGCGTCGGGCTCGAAGCGCGCCATCCGCGCGTGGTACCAAGCCAGAACGGCGGCCATGAAGAACAGACAGCCCGCCAAGATCTGACGACGGACCCGGCGATGAGCCAGGAGCCCCGTACCCAGGAAGCAGAGCACCGTCACGGTCGTGCCCGGCACGTCGGCCGGAATGGCCGTCGTCACGGTCGAGATGCACTCGGCGACGACCGCGATGAACGCGCCGAGAAACATGATGTCCCGGATCGTTCCCGCGAAATCCCCGTCCTCGTAGACTGCTCGCAGTAGGCGCCACCTGGTCGGCACCCAGCTACGGTACAGCGCCGTCCGCTGGCAGTGAACGGCACCGCCGCAGCGCCGCGGAACTCAGAAGAAGGCCAGGTCCCAGCCGAACAGCAGGCCGACCCGACCCAGGGCCAAGTCGAGAAACGGATCGTAGCCGACCCCACCTTCCACACCGAAGGTCATCTTGGTCGTGAAGCCCTCCGCGCGTGGCGCCGCCGAGCGCCCGAAGTCGATTTGCGTGAGCGACAGGCTCCCCATGGGCAGCGCCACCGGACAGCGGTCGTCCTCGCAGCCGCCCGGGGTCCAGATGCCGGCGGCCGGGGTCAGCGCGAGCGCCGAATTTCGCCACAAGGCGTCGTGAAACAGCACCTCTGCTCCAAGCTCGAGCCCGAGAGCGGCGACCGGTCGAGGGCGCTCATCGATGGCAAACGCCGCATGTCCGAGGAGCACCCAGGTCAAGATGGAGGACGTACGCCGGCCGACGACGAGCTCCGCGCCCAAATATCCGGCCAGACGGTCGTGGAACTGTGCGCCGGCGGTGATGTGCGCGCCGACGCGCCACATCGACTCCGAAAACACGGGCTCGGCGTCCGTGGGCGACACCTGCTCGCGATAGCCGTGGGCGCACACGGCGTCGGGCTCGGCCTGGCAGAGCGCGAAGCAGTGGCGAATCCCGGACTGGGCGGCGCACGGACGGCGACAAGCGCGCTCGTCGAAGTGCCCGCGGCAGGCGGCGTCGCAACCATCGCTGAGCGGATCTTCGGCGCATGGATGCGGCGGCTCGAAGTACTCCGGCAAACAGCGCGCGTCCTGGGAGCGCGCACAGGCCTCGTGACACGAGACGACGCCAGACGTGTCGTGACACTCGGCCGGAGCAGATGCCGCCGGACCAGATGCCGCCGGAGCAGGAGGTGCGGACGCTGGTGCCGCCGGTGCCACCGGTGCTGCGGTGGCGGGCTCGGGCAGGCTGTCCTCGCTCCATGCGGGCGGAGCCACGAGCGCGATGCACGCGAGCGCGCGACCGACGGTCATTCCCATGGCTTCTCCTGAAGTAGGAGGTTGGCCAGAAGCTCGGGGCGCTCGTTGTGAATCGAGTGTCCGGAGTCTTCGACGACTTTGAACGCCACTGGCTGGCTGCCCTTTCTTGCATCCTCCGAAAGCGCGCGCGTGTACTGCACGAAATCCACCGGGAAGCGATTGTCGTGCTCGCCCGACATGAACAGAGTCGGTGCTCGCAGCGCGGCAATGCGTGGCCCGACGCGCCCACCATCCAGCTTGATGCGACTTCGGTGCGAGTACCTCAGCTGATCGGCCGCCACTTGCCAGTGCCATTGGGCGGCATGCGGCGTAAAGCGCGAGTTGGCATGGTGCAAAGCGCTCTCGATGGCGCGCGCCTTGCGCGACGTCATCGGGGAGTAGGCGTCACTTTTGCAGGTGAACGGCGGCACATCACACGACAGGTTCGGCAAGCAATCGCGGCTTCCGCCGCCCCAGCCGTCCGAGTACCAGTAGGCAGGCTGGGGCAGCAGCGTGGGCACCACGGGAGCGGCGTAGCTCGAGGTCAGAAACTCGACGCGGCGCCCCGTCCAATCTTGCTGGGCACGCCCGAGCGCCGTCGGGGCTCCGAGCACCTGCGACAGGTCGCCGCGCCACGCCGAACCCGGCGACCACACCACCGCGCTCCCGATCCAGCTGATGAGGCGACGGCACGCCATGAAGAGCGTCAAGTTGCCGCCCAGGCTGCCACCGGCGACGCGCAGCTTGCTCCTTCCGTCGAGACGCGGCCGCACGACGTCGTCGACGAAATGCGCCACCACGTCGGCGAGAAAGCTGAGCGACGGGGCCGCCTTGTTCGGATACGCCGCGCGCACGAGCTCGGCTTCCACATCACTACTGGCGCCGCACCCCGGCAGATCCAGCAGAACCACCTGGGCGCGCCCCCTGAGGAGCGGCAAAACGTCCGCAAACTCGCCGATGCTCGAGCTGTGACCATGGAGCAACAGCAGGTGTGGAGCTCCCGGCGGCGCCTGGTGCACTTCGTAGTTCAGGGCGCAGGTGATCCCATTGATGGTCAGGCTGACCTTCATCCACCAGCGTCTCGCACGGCGATGCCGCCTGAATCAAGACTCGTAGGTTCGCCGCGAAACCGACCGGTTGGACGGCCGCAAGGAGCCACCGACGAGCGCGGGAACGGCCCCGCGTCATCAGAAAGACATGAGGAATTGGCAAATCGAACGTGGGTAATCGTGTAAAAATGACCGACTCATGCCGCCGCCCAACGCGGCCACGAAGGGGGAACCATGTACATCGCGATTCACGGTCAGTTCGTCATTCATCGACCCGGGGGCAGCTCGTACCAGCCCGACGGGGACACCCTGCGCTTCGAGCCACGGGATCCAGGACAACTCGGACGTCTGAACCGGCTCGGCGCTCGGCCCGATAGCCCGGCTTCGGTGCGCTTCGAGGCCATCGACGCGCTCGAGAAGGACCAGGCACGCGGACAGGATCCCAACTTTGCGGCACGTGCCCGCGACGAAGTCTTCCGCCAGCTCGGCCTCGGACAGGTCGCGCTCGACGTGGACGACTTTACGGTGAACAGCGCCGATCGAGCGACGGCGCCGGGCTACTTACTCGCGCACTCGCTCGACAAGTATGGGCGCGTGATTGGCTTCGTGTTTCAGGGAGCTTCGCCTTACGCGGACGGCGCGCTCGTGACGCCCACACCCGAGCAGATCGGCGAGAGCGTGAACTTCTCGCTCGCGAGCGGCGGCTTCGTGTACCCGACGTTCTACGGAACACTGCCCCCCGACCTGCGGCAGCTGTTCTCTGCTGCTAGCCGCCAGGCGCGCACCGAGCGACGAGGGCTCTGGAGTCTCGCCGTGGGGACGCCGGAGCAGCCAGCACACATCCGCTCGCTCGAAGAGCTGCGCTCGCTCACGCTCTTTCCCACGCTCCATCGACGTCTGGACGACTACCTCAAGGATCACAGCGATTTTGGCCAGCTGCGCACGTGGATCCGCGAGCGACCGGACGAACGCAACAAGACGGCGATGTTGCTCGCGACGGGTCAAGTCACGGATTTGGCCGGGCTGGTCAGTGGAGTGGGCTCTTCCGTTCGTCTGACGGTCGAACCCGAGGAGTTCGTGTTCATCGATGGGCCCGCGATCGAAGTGCCCATCGACCTTCCCAAGCCTCCGCTCGAGGTGGCTCAGGCGGGCGACGTGGTCATCATCGCAGCCCTCGTCAACCCGGCGGGCGCCGATCGCGGCGCCGAACGCATCACCCTACTCAACACCACTGGCCGCCCCGTCGATCTGGCTGGGTGGCAGGTGGCCGACAATCGCCGCAAGCAGGACCTCAGTGGCATCCTCGGTGCCGGAGACGTGATGCAAATCGTGACCAGCCTCGAGCTCGGCAACGACGGTGACCATCTCGTCCTGTCGTCGCCCAAGGGGGAAGTGGATCGCGCCGCCTATACCAAGGAGCAGGTCCGCGAGGGACGAACGCTTCTGCTCGCGCGACCTTGACCGTGCGGCGCTCGACGGGCTGCTGAGGCCCGAGATTCTGCCTGGGACGCACACGTGCGACCCAGGCAGACGGGAACCCGGCCCCGACGCCATCGCCGAAGCGAATGGGCACCCGCGAGAGCGCCGTTCGGGTACCCTCGCGAGCCGCAGCCCCATGACGACCACGCGCAGCGCACGAAAGCTCGGCGTCCTGCTCGGCGCTACCTTCGGGTCACTCGTGGCTTGCGGCCAAGAGCCGACGAGCACGGACGCGCCAGGAGCAGGCGGAGAAGCGCAGAGTACCGGCGGCAGCTCGAGCGGCGGTCAAGGCGAGGCCGGCGAGGCCGGCGGGGCCGGTGGCAGCGGCGGCGAGTCTGGCGGCTCCAGCGGCGCCACCGGCGGTACGCTCGGGTCCGGCAGCGGCGGCGGCGGTGGCTCGAGCGGGGCAGCGAGCGGCGGCGAGTCCTCGAGCGGAGGCGGCAGCACGGGCGGCGGCGAAGGCGAAGGCGGCTGGGCGCTCGTCTGGTCGGACGAGTTCGAGGAGGCGGAGATCGATCCCGCGAAGTGGGAGCACGAGGTCAACTGTTGGGGCGGCGGCAACGGCGAGGACCAGTGCTACGTCGCCGACGCGAAGAACTCCTACGTCGAAGGTGGCGTGCTCCACATCGTGGCCATCAAGGATGCGCCATCCGGCCCCGAAGGCGGCGGCAGCGGCAATACGGGCATCGTGAGCAAAGGCCATTCGTCGGCGCGCCTGCGGACCAAGAACCTCGCCGACTTCAAGTACGGCCGCATCGAGGCGCGCCTCCGCTTGCCCTTCGGGCAGGGCCTGTGGCCTGCCTTCTGGATGTTGCCCACCGACGAAGCCTACGGCGGCTGGGCCGCCAGCGGTGAAATCGACATCATGGAGGCCGTCAATCTGAACCCGTCCGAGGCCGTGCACGGCACCCTGCATTACGGCGGCGCCTGGCCTGAAAATACGAACACCGGACTCTCCACCACGCCCAGCTCCAACCCGTGGGAGAACTTCCACCTCTACGCCGTCGAATGGGAGGAGGGCGAGGTGCGCTGGTTCGTCGACGACGTCCACTATCAGACGCAGACGGAGTGGTTCTCGAGCGCCGCCCCCTACCCGGCCCCGTTCGACCAGCCCTTCCACATCCTCTTGAACGTCGCCGTCGGGGGAAGCTGGCCCGGCCCGCCGGACTCGTCGACCACCTTCCCGCAGGAGATGCTCGTCGATTATGTGCGCGTCTTCACCTGCGCGGCCGATCCGGAGACCGGCCGCGGCTGCGGTCCCCAGTAGCCGCTGCGAAAGCCCGCGCTTCAGGGCAGCGGAAGGCGAACGACACTCGCGAGCCCCGTCTGACCGTCGAGCAGCGATACCAGCAAGGTGCTACCGCTGATTCCCACGGCGTGCATGGTGAAACGGTTGGTGAAGCACGCCACCTGCACCGAAGTGGAGGCGCCCTTGGGCACGGCCAGCACCAAAACGCCCGTCTGCAAGACGCCCTTGGCGATGAAGCTACTGCCCACTAGCGCGACCCCGCCGGGATAGCGCACACCCTCTCCCGTCACGACGCGGGGATCGAGCGCCTCGACGGCCCCACCGCTCGCCTCGACGCGGTACACGCCCGGCTTCTGCAAATCCTCGTCCAGGTAGCCGGAGGCAAACACCGTCTCGCCGTCGGTGACGAGGACCGCCCGCGACATCCATTGCGACATCCGGAGCAGCGGCACGGCCTGCCCGCCAGCCAGCGGGATCGAGACGAGCGTACTCTTGCCCTTCGGTTCCGGGCCGTACTTCTTGGCTTTCCGATCGGCCTCGTACTTCGCGAGAGCCACGGGATCCGGCGGCTCGGTGTGAATGAACACGAGGTGGGAGCCCGCACGCACGAGGCCATCGGCTGTTCCGGGTGCCTCGTACAAGGTCTTGGGCTCGCCGCCGATGAGCGGCACGGAGCGAACGCGGCCCACCCCCACCTGCCGCCGCTGGGCGGGCGACTCGGTCCAGTGAAACGCCTGGCCGTCGAAGTCGGCCCAACCTGCGCGCATGGCCTGCGTCCCCTTGCCGATCCCCTGCAGGATGCGCGTAGCCGCGTCGCGCCCACCTCCTCTCTGCTCGGCGGTGAAGTCGAGGAAGGTGGTGAACTGGTCCTGGCCTGGCCGAAGCTCCATGAAGATCGGCTCTCCGGAGGACTGCGTCAGGAGCCGCGTTCCGTCGCCCCAGAGCGTCATGCGTCCGCTGAGGGTCATGCCTGGAGTCTTGGCCACTTTCGTGGCGGCTCCGCCCGCCAGCGGGAGCCGCAGGACGTCCGTCATGTTCGCGAGGTAGACGTCGCTGCCCTGGACGAAGATCGCGCGAATCAGATCGCGATCGCCGAACGCCGTGGGCGGCAGCAAGTAGTCTGGCTCGGCCACGCAGCCTTCGGCCGTCAGCGAGCCAGAAGGTGCCGAACCCGGGGCAGGCGACGTCGCCGGCCCGTCGACTTTTGCGGGGGCGGCCGTCGTCGCGCCAGCCGCGGAACCGACCGCCTGGTCGACGTCGCGCTTGCACCCCACCGTCAACGAAAGCGCCAATATCCAGGCCGCGCCGCTCCATCGTCCCATCCAAGTCTCCACCATGTGTCCCTTCTAGCAGCGCACCCTACGCCCGAAAGAGGTCGGCCTTCCCCTCTGCCATCACACGCGCACCAGCCCATGCCGGACGGCGGGCCGCAGAATGCTTGACGCTGCGGGCTCTCGAATGGTTGCCTCGTCGCAGATGGCCTCGCGCACGGCTCCTGCTGCTCGAAAACTCGGAACAGCGCGAGCGAAGCCTGCTCTGGACCAAGCACTCGCCACGAGCGTAGCTGACATCCTCTCGTGGCTCGAGCGGAGCGGCAGCAAGAAGAATCGCGATGGCATGGCGCGCTACGGCATCGTGGCCAATCACGTCATGGGCGTGTCCGTGGGGACGCTGCGCGATCGCGCGAAGCTACTCGGACGAAGTCACGACTTGGCGCTCTCGCTCTGGCAAACCGGCTGCTACGAGGCGCGTCTTTTGGCGGCGTTCGTCGACGAGCCCGCTCGCGTCACGCCTCGACAGATGAACGCGTGGTGTAAGCAGTTCGACAACTGGGCCGTGTGCGACACCGTTTGCTTTCACCTCTTCGATCGCACCCCGCACGGCTACGCCCAGGTCCAGGCTTGGGCTGCGCGCAAAGCCGAGTTCGAGAAGCGTGCCGCCTTCGCTCTCCTCGCCAGCTTGGCCTTGCACGACAAGTCCGCCGACGATGCCCTCTTTCTGCCCACGTTCGCGCTGATCCGGAGCGCCGCGGCCGACGAACGCAACTTCGTCAAGAAAGCGGTCAGCTGGGCCCTCAAGGGTGTCGGCCAGCGGAGCGCCGATCTGCATTCGCGCGCGGTCGCACTCGCCCACGAACTCGCCCAATCCGCGGACCCCACCGAGCGCTGGGTAGGACGCGACGCGCTCCGTGACCTCACGCAGCCGAAAGCGCTCGCGCGCCTGGCCCGCAAAGCGCAGGCCAGCCCGGGACGCGCGCGAGCGTCGCGTCCGACGGCCCAGCCCAAAGCCAAACCCAAAGCCAAGCCCAAAGCCAAGCCGCACACTCGGGGAGCGCGACGATGAGCCTGGTTGCGCTCGTACGCGGAAAAGGCCCGAGTGGATTCGGCTACGCGTCCACGGCCGAAGAGGTCACTAAAGGGCTCGACCTCACGGGGCGACGCTACCTCGTGACCGGCGCCACTGCGGGACTCGGCAGCGAAACGGTGCGCGTTCTCGCAGAGCGCGGCGCCGAAGTCGTCGCGACCGGTCGTACCAGCGAGAGCGCCGAGGCAGCCTGTGCGCAGTTCGGGCCGCGAGTGACCGGTCTCGCCTGTGAGCTGTCGGAGCCGAGCAGCGTCCGCGCGCTGACGAAGAAGCTGACCGAGCGGGCGACACCCTTCGACGGCATCATCTGCAACGCTGGCATCATGGCGCTGCCCGAGCTGTCCACGAAGCACGGCATCGAGCTGCAATTTCTCACCAACCACCTCGGCCACTTCCTGCTCGTGACCGGCCTCCTCCCGCTTCTCACGGCGAACGGTCGGGTCGTCATGCTCAGTAGCGATGCGCATCGAGCAGCCCCCCGCATCGGCATCGACTTCGACAATCTCGACGGCCGACGGGGCTATCGACCGTGGCCGTTCTACGGTCAATCCAAGCTGGCCAATTTGCTCTTCGCCAAGGCGCTGGCGCGTCGCTTGCAGCCGGGCCAAACCGCGAATGCGGTCCATCCTGGCGTCATCATGACCAAACTGCAGCGTAGTCTGCCTGGTCCGCTGAGCGGAACCATGGCCCTCTTGGATCCCATCTTCTTCAAGACGATCCCCCAAGGCGCAGCCACCACACTCTACGCCGCCACCAGCCCGGGCATGGCCCTCTTCACGGGCGAGTACCTAGCCGATTGCAACATCGCCCGGCCCCGCCGCGTCGCCCGCGATCCTGCTCTGGCCGAGCGCCTGTGGGACTTCAGCGCCGAGTTCGCCGCCCGCTACGCTTGACCCCGCGAACGGCAGCGCCCCGCGAGCGCAACGGGTGAGCTCAACGGGCGAGCTCAACGGGTGAGCGCAATGGTGACGATGGAGTGAGGCGGCAGCTCCAGCGGCGCTTCTGGCGACCACACGCCCAGCGCGGCAGAACGCTCGAGTCCGTCGAAAGTCGTCCGCGTCACCTGGGATTCCTCGAATGAAGATTCGAGCGCAAACGTCAACGTCGCCTTGTGCTCCGTGTCACCCGAGTTGACCACGACCACGGTCACTTCGTCTTCTGCTGGTGACAGCCACGCGGTCGCCAGCACTTCGTCTGCATCGCTCTCTGCATCGACCCGGACCCAGCCTGGATCCGTGAAGCGAGCAAAGTGGCGGATGGCATGAAACGGCGCCTGCGCCTCGAAGCCGTCCGCCGAGAGAGCGATCAAGGCGTGCTCATCGCCACCATCCCGCGAGGCCGAGACGACGAAATCGTTCTGCAGGTAGGTCGCGGCTCCCGCCGTGGACAGCGCGTGCTGCATGAGGACGGCCGTGTCGATGCCATTCGCTCGCATTTCCGTCTGAAAGAGCGGCCTTTCGAGCTCTGCGGCCAGCTCCGCGGCTTGCGACAAAAGGTCCTGGTCGACTGCCAGTGGATCCATCCCGTAGAGGTGATGGGCCAGGGCGGCCAGATCGGTCGGGTCGAGTGCGGCCGCGTACTCTGGCAACGCGCCTACGCCCGACACCTCGGGCACGGCAAGAAGCGGCACGTCGGGCAGGTCAGCGATGGCCGCGCGCACGGCCTCGAGCGCTTCGGCAAAGCCGGGGTAGTCGACGTCCTGTTCCACGTCTCCCACGACGACGGACGTCGTGCCTTCGACCGGCAAGAAGCGGCAGGCATCGGCTGGGTCGGACTCCGGCGGGATCCAGTTGGGGTTGTTCTGGATGCTCAGATAGTCGAGCGGAATCCCCGCATTGGCGTGAGCTTCGAGCGATGCGCGCCAATGTTCGGCAAAGCCGGCATAGTCGTAGCCCCCGCCGTCCAGGCGCACGAGCGTGCACGTGTCGACGTTACCGGCGCACACCTTCGAGCCGCTCTCCTTCAAGAAGCTCGGCGGACTCCCCGAGGTGATGAACGTCGTCGGGGTTCGTCCCAGGCGATCGGCAGCTGCTGCAATAATCTCGGCAGTGGCGGCCAAGTCGCCTGCGTTGTCCGACTCGAAGCGATTTCTCATGCGCACGACGTCGGCGCCACTGTCCGCGAACATCAGGTCGAACAGGGCATCCTTCTGCGGATGCGCCACGATCTCGTCTTCGGCGTAGGCGAGCGATGCGCCGAACCCGACCAGCGTTTGGTGCCGGACCTCCAGGTCGACCGCGACCTCAGCAGTGGCCTCCGCCAGCGGGCGACAGACGCCCGCGACGCAGCTCGACCCTTCCTCGCAACCCGTGTCTTGACAGCGGGGCAAGCAGAGCCCCACGCTCGGGTACTGCTCGCCCCCGCACGCCGCCACGGCGCCTTCCTCTTCGGCGGCTACACACGAGGCGCCCGAGAGTTCGTCACAACCCGCATCGTCGTCGCACGGCTGGGTGCAAGCTCCACAGATGCAGCTCAGCGGGCCGCATTCCGCCGAGACGTCGCAGGTGCGAAACCAGTTCGTCTGGCTCCCGGTCTGGGGTTCGCTCGGCCCGCAGGCAAAGAACGCTCCAGCGGCCGTGACTGCCCACAGGCCGAAAGTGCGAGCACGGTGCTGGGATCGTCGCAAGAGCGCGCCGCGCGCGCCGCCGGTTCTCACGCTTCGTCTTCCTCTCCGAGGAGGTACTGCCCGAAATAGAAATTCACCTGATAGGCGCCCTCTCTAGCGTGCTCGCGATTGTAGTCGGTCACCTTGTCCCACAAAGGGATCGCACGATCCCGGGTCGCTTGCAGGAGTCCCCGAACCTCGGCCTCCAGGGGGTGTCCCGGCCACAGGTCGAAAGTGAGCGTCGTCCCCCCGACTTCGTCGTTCCGCGCCGAGGCGTGCACCCCGCCCACGATCTTGGCCGCCAGGGCATTGAGCACCGCGCGATGGTGATCAATCACCGCCGCCTCGAAGCCGGCCGCTTCGCCAACGGGGATCAGGCAGTGGTCGGTGACGCAATAGTCTCCGTCGGGCCGCGTCTCGATTTGAATCCGCCCATCGGCAACCAGGCGCGCCACGGCCGCGTCGAGCGCAGTCTGAGACAACGAGAGCAGCTGCCCCAAGCGATCCCGACGCACCGGACTTTCCCGATACACATGCACCCAAACGAGCGCAGCGTTGGCTTCAGCCGGTTGGGCGGCACCTGGCGCATCGAGGCGGTCGAGCTCCTCTTCCGTGGCCACCCGATACTTCGTCTCGTCCGAGCGACCACTCCGCAGCACGAGGCCGCTCTCGACCAGGTCGTTCAAGATGCCGCGCACCGAGACCGGGTCGTCGTAGCGAAAGCGCTCCAGCACCTCCAGTCGCGAGGCCGACTCCCGTTCCGCCAGAAAAGCATGCACGGCGCCCCACAAGGTGACGCCCGGCGCCGTCTGCGACTCACTGACGCGCTGCACCTTCTGGCGGTAGGAGCGCAAGGCCAAACCGAACATGTCGGCAATGACCTTCTTGCCTACTCCCTGATTCTCGAGCTCTCGAACCAAGCCGACGAACACTTCGTGAGCGATGTGTGACAGTGGTGATCGAACACCACCTGCCGTCGAGAGTCGTGCGATGAGCACCGTGGTCTGGCGAACGATGGCATCGATCAGGAGCTGCGGATTCATAAAGGAGGGGTAGCGAAGCTGAGCCGGAACCGCGCTGCAGGCGGCCGGCTACGCACTATTGGATCTAGCAGGACAGCAGCTCCTGCACCCGAGCGATCAGCGTCCTTCCGGCCAAAGAGCCACTCTCCCACACGGCGAATTTTCTCCCCCCCTCACTGAAAAATGCCGAGGAACTCTCAGTGATTCGCCGCGCGGGGATGATCGCCTTCTCCACGCTCTACCCGCTCGACCAAGGCGCGGTCCATGCGCTCCCAGCCTGCTCGGTAGGGGCCCAAACCAACGAACGGAACGAAGAGCCCAGCGAAACGCTCGTGCTGACGAAACACCACCGTATCCTGGTCCACCCGCTCGATGGTGAACGAGTGGCGGCCATCGAACAGCCACGGAACGCCGACGCGCCCTCGCCAAACGAGCTCTTCGTCTGGCTCGACTTCGAGGACGCGCGGCGCAAACGACTGAGCCTTCTTTCCAACCGGCACCATGCGGATCTCGAGCTTCTCGCCGACGGCGAGCTGCCCCGCGACTTCGACGAAGAACGGGTTCCACTCGGGGTACGCCGCGAAGTCCACGAGCACGCTCCACACTTGCTCGGGCGTCGCTCGGATCCGCACCTCGTGAGTCATCGATCGACAGCCGAGTGCCAGCGTGCACAGCGCGCCGAGCACCCCGTATTGAAATGTGCGCCTGCCCCTGCCTCCGCCACCCACGATCCCACGAACATATCAGGTGGATGAGAAAATTCCGCCTCGGCTAGGGCGCGAGGGCGGATGGAATCGTTCTCCCGCGAGTTCGTGCGAGGCGGCTCGAAGTCGAAGGGTAAGCTGGCGTCGCTCCCATGCCAGCCCGGCGACCACACCCGTTCCGCATCCAGGCGTCCCACCTGCTGCTCTGGGCCGCGCTCTGCAGCAGCGGGTCGATGGCCTGCGGCACGCTGCCGCCCGGCCCCGACGGCGGCGCGCCCGGCACAGGCGCTCAGCCAGGCGGTCCGAGCGGCAGCGGCGGAGGGACTGGTACGTCGGGAGGCAGTGGTGGCACGGTGGCCGACTGCACGACTGCACCGGCGGACACCGGCGCCACCGTCCTGCGACGCCTGTCTGCACTCGAGTATCGCCTGACCACGCAAGATCTGCTCGCACTCCCCGAGCCACCGAGCGCAGACGGCATTCCACTCGACAACGAACGCCTCGGGTTCCGCACCTTCGCCGAGTATCAAACGATGTCGGCGGACAACCTGCGCGCCTACCTCGAGCAGGGTGCCCAATTGGCAGCCGACCTCATGGCCGATCCTGCTCGTCGCGACGCGGTGATCGGCTGCGATACCGCGGCCCCCACCTGCCTCGCGGACTTCGTCGGGCGCTTCGGCCAGCTCGCCTATCGCCGACCACTCGAGGAGGACGAGGCTGCCGCCATCGTCAGCGCCGCCGAAGAATTCGGCCAGGATGCCGACGACCAGTTCGCCTTCGCCATCGAAGCGTTCCTGTCCTCGTCGCAGTTCCTCTACCGCATCGAAGTCGGCAATCAGCCGGAAGGACTCTCCCAGCTCACCCCGCATGAGCTCGCGGCCAAGCTTTCGTTTGCTCTTTGGGGCCGCGGCCCCACCTTGGAGCAGCTGGACGCGGCCGCCGCGGGGGCCCTCGATACTCCCGATGGCCTCGCGCTGGCCGCAGCCGACATGCTCGAGGACGAGCGCGCGCAGCTGTTCTTCGAGCAATTCTTCCGCCAGTGGCTCGGCTACCAGACGCTCAAGCCACCGAACGCAGAGGAGGTCGAGGTCTTCGCGGACATGCAGGTAGAAACGGACCGCTTGCTCGAAGAGTTCGCTTGGGGAGCTGGAGCCGCCGGGCCGAACGGCCTCCTCGGTGCGTTCACGGCGAACCACACGTACGTCTCGGCCGCGCTGTCCGACTACTACGGACTGCCCGCGCCCGACGCCAACGGCCAGGTCACGTTTCCAAGCGGAGATCCGCGCGAGAACTCCGGCCTGCTCACACATGCTGCCCTGCTCAGCGCCAAGAGCGACGGCGACCTGATTGCCATTCGCGGCAACTGGCTCTTGCGCACGTTCCTTTGCGAAGAAATCGAGATTCCGCCCAGCCTGGCGGATACGATTGGCGAGCTGCTCGTAGGCCTCGATCGCGTTGGCATCGTCGAAGCCCGCAACACGCGGACCGAGTGCGTGAATTGCCACGCCGTCATCGATCCAATCGGCATCGGCTTTGGCGCGTTCGATCGCACTGGCGTCTTCGACGCCAGCGAAGACCCATCCATCTTCGGCATCCAGGCCGCGCTGCCGCCGGCGCCGGCACCCAATACGTTCACGTCGGTCGCCGGCTTGTCGACACTGCTCGCCAGCATGCCGGAAGTCCCCGTGTGTCTCACCGAGCGCGCGTACCTCTACGTGAACGGACGCCAGCCTACGCGCACCGACGAATGCGGCGTGTCGGAAGTCGCCCGCGATTTCTCCACCGCGGGTCACACGTTCGCCGGCCTGCTGGGCGCGCTCGTCGACGACCCTGCTTTCCGCCTGCGCCGCGCGCCGGAGCCTACCCCCTGAGCCCGAGAGACCGAGCATGATCCTGAGACCCCTGCCTCGACGACTCTTCCTCCGTGGCGCTGGCGCCAGCCTGGCCCTGCCGCTGCTCGACGCCATGCTTCCCCGGCGCGCGAGCGCGCAGACCTCCAAGCAACGCTTCTTTGCCTTCTTCTATCCCAATGGCACCGATCCGGGCCGCTTCGAGCCGGCGGCGGGCGCGCTGGACACGAGCAGCCTGCCCGAGTGCCTGGTCGACCTGAATGGCTTTGCCGCAGAAGGCATCTGGCCAGCGGGCGAGGCCATCCTCACCGACGTCACCGTCGTCACCGGCACGGACCACTCGGGCGTCTCGACCGACATCCACGTCCCGTCGATGGCGCTTTCCGCGTGGAAGGGCGTGGCAAACAACTACACCCCGCCGGAGCCCACCATCGACCAGTACCTGGCCGATCATCTGCGCGGTGACACGCCGTTCCGCAACCTGGCGCTCTCTTCGACGCCCAGCACCGATATCGCGCAGGGCAACATCTCCTTCAAAGCGGGCGGTCAACCAGAATCGGCCATTCGCAGCCCGCAGCAGCTCTACTCGAACCTCTTCGCTGGCGAGGCCGGAGGAGACTCCGGGCCAGACCCACAAGCGGTGCGTCGACAGGGCCTCTTGGATCTGGTGCACGACGATGCGACTCGCTTGAACGCGCGCCTGGGCCAGGCCGATCGCCAGCGCATCGAGCAGTATTTCGACTCGATCAGCGAGCTGGAAAAGCAGCTCTCGGCCACGCCGAGCGCCGGCTGCACGGTTCCCGACGAACCCGCGAGCGGCGGCGACTGGCATCAGAAGTCGAAGCTCTTCATCGACCTTGCCGTGCTGGCCATGGCTTGCGACCTCACCAACGTCGTCACCTTGCAGTACAGCGACAGCTGGGGCGTCGGTTATCCAGACTACAACTTGGGCACTGGGCTCGAGAGCGTCGGTACGTGGAGCGACCACTTCATCTCGCACAAGCTCGACGACACCGACCGCGCGACGGACCTCGACGGCCTCGACCGCACCGAAGCCATGGCCATCGCCAATGCACGAGTGGTGGCTACGTCCCGCTTCAAGGTACGGCGCTATGCCTACCTTGTGAACGCACTCCGCAGCGTCTCGACCCCGACGGGCACGCTGCTCGACGAGGCGCTCGTGCTCTACGCGTCCGAGAACGGTGACGGCGACAGCCACGCGCGCACGCGCATGCCGGTGCTCATCGCCGGTGGCGCCGGTGGCTTCCAAACTGGCCGCAGCGTGGCGGCTCAAGGCAAGACCACCGGTGCCCTGCACGGCGCGCTCATCCAGCGCTTTGGCATCGAGGTGTCGAACTACGCCGGCGTCGCTCCCATCGCCGACCTCTGACAGGGTGCGGAAAAGCACCCTGCCGACGAGAACCAGCGTGCCCGCGCGGAGTCCTGGACAGCAGAGGTGCGAGAACCCTCCCCTCTGCCTACCATCGACCACACAATTGCGTTCGTTCGGCCTCTCAGGCGGGCGCTGGAGCTAGGGCAGACGTCCCCGGGGATGCATGATGCGATCATGACCACGAGAGGGATGTGGCTCGCACTCGGGTCCAGTTTGGCCTGGCTCGGTGCCTGCAGCGGTGGCGGCGAAGGGGACGATGCTGGATCCGGCGGCGCACCAGCTACGGGCGGAACCGCGTCAGGAGCTGCGACGGGCGCGGGCGGCGCTTCGACGGGTGGCCAGCCGAGCGGCGGAAGTCCCGCTACGGGCGGCGCCGCTGCGGACGGGGGAAATGCCGGAGCGGGGGCGGCCCCCACGACGGGCGGAGACTCGGGTGTCGGCGGGACCGGGACCGGCGGAGCGGGAGCAGACGGATCCGGTGGCAGCCCGACGAGCGGCGTCGATGTCTTTGGCATCACGGAGCTCTATCCGTCTGCGTCGAGCTCGGCGACGTGGACTTCCGAGCATTGGTCGGGCGACTCCTACGAGATGGCGTTCGGTGAGGACGAAAATGATCCTTCCGGACTCTCGGGCATGCGAGGTGACGGCACCCTCGCAGTGAATGGCGAGGGTGAGCTCGTCATGAGCGGGTCACAACCTCGCATCTACGTCTATCCGGGACCGAGCGAGCCCTGGCAGAACATCGAAGTAACCGTGTACTACCAGCGCGTGGCCGACGCAGGAACGGCTTACGCTGGCTTGGTGGTCGGCGTCCGCAGCGGGCCCGACGGGCACAACACGGACACGGCGTGCGACGCACACACCTACTACGCACGCCTCCGCCACGACGGCGCCATCGACTTCGAGAAGGAGCTCAAGCATCCGGCCAGCAGCACGGGCAGTCGTGTCGACGCCGACGTCGTCTGGCCTCCGGACGGCGTCCTGCCGACTGGTCAGTGGATCGGCTGGAAATTCGTCATTTACAACCTCGATGGCGCGAGCGTCGAGCTCGAGGCTTATCGCGATCTCACCGAGGGCGCCGAGGGCGGCGACTGGGAACTCATGAATGAGCTCGTCGACGACGGTGGCTGGTCCGTCGAGACCGACTGCGCCGAGCACGATCCAGTAGGTGGTGAATCCGATCTGGTCGTCCTCGATGGTGGAGCGGTGCTGGTGCGCAACACCGAAGTGACCGAAGCCCGCTACCGTTGGCTGAGCGTGCGCGAGATTGCAGCGCCCTGACAGCGCTCTCGAAACCGCTTTCAGCGCCCGCTCGAGTCTCCGGACCTCGATCGCAGTGCTATCGTGAGGCGGCGATGTCGGCCCGCGTTCACGCTCTCGTGCTCTTGTCCGTAGCGATCTCGTGCATCGCCCTGCTCCTGTCCGCTTGCCGCAGCGGACCGGGGGCCGCGCCAGAGCCGACCCACGAAGCGGCGCCGCAAGCGAGCTCCAGAGCAGCCAGCGCCCCACCCTCGAGCACTTCGGCAGCCCCCAAGGCCGCCAGTCCGGAACCGACGCCGCCACCGACGCCTGCGAGCTCGCCTGCGCTCGGCAAGATCTACCTGCAGCAGTTCGGCGATCCGCTGCCCGACCAGGACCTCGCCTTCACCCTGCGATCCATCGCCTACTACTTCCCGAATCCCGTCGTGGTGCTTCCGGTGCGTGAGCTCCCCCAGGACGCCTACTATCCGCCCCGCAGTCGCTATCGCGCCGAGAAGATCTTGGACAAGATGGCTGGAGAAACGCCGGCGGATGCCCAGGTCGTGGTCGCACTCACCACGGTCGACATTTCTACCACCAAAGGTGAGTACGAAGACTGGGGCATCCTGGGCCTCGCGACCGTATCGGGACGCGAGTGCGTGATCTCTCGCTTTCGCGCCGCGCGCGGAGCGAAGAACGCCGAGCACACGCGGCAACGCCTCGCCAAGGTGGTCGTGCACGAAATCGGGCACACGCTCGGCCTGCCGCATTGTCCGGAGTACGGCTGTCTGATGGAAGACGGCAAGGGCACCGTACTCACCACCGACCACGAGCTCGACTTCTGCCCGCAGTGCCGCAAGACGGTCGGCGAGAAGCTGCTCCCTTCCAATGGTCCGCTCCCCTGGGATCCACCGGCGCACTTGCCAATGGTCGCCGTGCCCTGAACGCCGACGCCCCGCTCACGAGCCTTGCTTGACGTCGACGGGCGCCACCTTGCCATCCGGCGTAATGCGGAAGGCATGGAGCCCAGCCATCGTGCTGAGGAGGAGCACCGCGAACGTCTCCCGCGAGTACAGGCGAAACCCGAGGATCGTGCTCATGTCGCCCACCTTGCCGCCTTGAATGAGGTCGTCCAAGAGGACCTCATCCTCGGTCTTCTCGAAGAGCTCTGGCTTGGCAATGCGTAGACGCAGGCCGCCGCGCTCGCCAGCGCGCCAGACCGCCACGACTTGCCCGGCCAAGTCGACGGCCTGGATGTGATCGTGCTCGGTCGGCCGCAGCGCCATAATCTCGCGCTCACGCGGGTAGAGGCGCAGCTCCCGCTGCTCACACCCAGCGCTCGTGCAGGTGGCGTGACCGATCAGGCCCCCAGCACTACCGCTCGTGGCCATGGTGAACGTCGCCGTGGCGCCATGGCAGCCGAGCACGCCCCAGGTCGGTGCAAACACCGGCATGGTGAATCGATCGCCCACGCGGAAGGTGACGAAATCGTTGTCGCGTCCGCGCACACGAACCACGGTGGCTGCCCCGGTCCGGCAACCGCTGATGTGCGGCATCTCTTCCTCGCCCCGTCGGATCAGCCCTGGCTCCACCAGTTCACCGATATCGACCAGCGAAAAATCACTGCCTTCTCCGACGAGCGACAGCGAAAACAGACGCCGCTCATCTTTGGGGGTGATGCCACGTACGAGCACCTGATCCCAAAGCAGCTGCGAGCCGTAGAAGAAGTTGCCGACGTGGAAATTCGGATTCAAAAGCGATGTTTGAGCGGCCTTTCCTCGCGGACGTCGCACGAGTGCCAACTTGCTCTGCTCCATGTCGAAACCCAGAACGAAGACGTCGCCCTCCGGCGAGCTGAAGCCGCCGTAGCTATAAAGCTTGGTCACCGGCTCTGTCTCACCAGCCACGAAGACCCCTTCCGCCCCACGACGCCCTGCGAACACGAGGGGGCGTGACCCTGGCACCGAGGTACCCAAGAGCCGCAAGCCATGTCCCTTCGCCTGGCGCAAGCTGGACAGCGTCTCGCACCCCGCCGCCCCATCGTGCGAAAACGTGCAGAGGAGCGGCGCCTCGAGAGTCTCCTCCGCGAGCAGAACCGACAGTGCCTGCCCCGGGTTGTCCTCGGTATACGCCTTGTTCATGGCCGTGCCGAACTTGGACATCGCCGGTACGGCGAGCAGAGCATCGGCGTCGAGGACGGGGGCGGGCGGCGACTTCCCAGCTGGTGCGCTGCCCGCCGGTGCCACGCGGTCCAGCACCGCCAGGCCCGACTCGACCGCGCTCTTCGGATCGGCGATGCGGGCCTCGACAGGCGAGAGGAAGTCGACCAAGGGGCCGAGCTGATCGGCCTCGGTCCCCCGTCGTGCCTGCCTCAGCCGATCTTTCAATGTCATAGCGAGCTTCCGACACGACATCGGCCAGAGCTCGTTCTTTTGCAGCTCGGCGTCCGCGTCAGACTGACGCAGGGAGGCGAGCTGCAGTCGCCGGAAGCGCAGCGCGGTCGTTTCGCCCGCGGCGAGTGGACCTTGCAGCAGGCAAGCCCGAACTGCAGCCGTCGCCTGGGCAAGCTCCGCGGCCTCCGCCTGACTCGCTCGCAGAGAGACGAGCCAGCCGCCCCCGAGCAGCAGGACGCCTACGCCGAGTCCGCCAAATAGAAGGCGCTTCTTCGACCGCGCCTCGATAGCTGCAAAATCAGGGGACGAATCACGGGACGGGCCATCGGCTGAGTTCATGCGAGAACCATGATAAGACAGAAACTGACCCATGATGCCATGGTGCATTTCACGGCCTCGCATCTCACTCGTGAAACGCGCCTCAGCTCGGCAAAAGCAACGAGGGGCACTGCTCTCGCTGCTCGTCGCCTTGGCGGCCGGTAGCCTCGCTTGCGCTTCCACGCCACCTGCTCCGCAGCCTGCGTCCGAAGGCTCGCACGCGCCCACGACGACGACCGTCGATGTCGACCCTCAGGCCGAGCCTCCCGCCGATTCGCGATGGCTCGTGGAAACGCCCCCCAATCTGCGAGCGCTCACGTTCATCGTGCTCGTGGTGCCGCCGCCACCGATCGCGCGGGCCTTCGCCAACCTGGGCACGAGCCGCCAGGACCTACGGCCCGTGATGGAGGCACACAACGAGGGCGGCTTCGGCAGCGGATTCGTCGTGGTGGCCCGGGCGCCCCAGCGCGCCCCGGCCTATGTCGTGACCAACCAGCACGTCGTGGGACTGGCCACTCGCGTGACCCTGGCTCGGGAGGGCTCGAAGGCGCGCGTCGAAGCACGTGTCCTTCACGTCGACCCGGTCTACGACCTGGCGATTCTGGAGCTCACCGACGCCGCGATGGCTGAGTTCAACCTCATCCGAGGACTTGGTTTCGCAAAGGCGCCTCCGCGCGATCAGGATGTCGTCGTCGCAAGCGGCTTCCCCGGTATTCAAGGAGAACCGTCCTATCAAGTCACGCGCGGCTATGTGTCGAACCAACGCGTCCTCTTGGACGTCGGTGGACAAGAGCTGCCCCACATTCAGCACACTGCTCCCATCGACCCAGGAAGCAGCGGGGGGCCGCTCCTCGACGAGAAGGGCCAGGTCCTCGGCATCAACACCTTGAAGGTCAGCTGGCGTGAAGGGGTCGGCTTGGCCGTGCCTGCCAAGGCCATCGAAGCTGCGCTTTCGTACGTCGAGCAGCCCAGGGACCAATCGGCACGAGAGCGGGCCCAAGAGCTCTGTCAGCTGTTCTTGGACAATGCGGTCAGCGGAGCACACGCCTATCGCATGGATCGCTTCCTGGGGGCCGAGCTGGTCGCCAAGGAAGGCGCGCGGAGTCTCTGGCTCCTGCCCGACGACGATACCAACTGGCTCGCCGAGTTCCTCGTCGACCCGGCGCGGGTGATGGCGCTCGCCGTCGGATTCCGACTCAGGCGCGAGCTCGAGGGCCTGCGCGGCTCATCGTGCAATCCGCAGGCGAACGAGAAAGAGCTCACCTTCATCCTCGAAGCGCCAGGCCCGGAAAGAAGGCTCGTCTTCGACGAGGAGCAAGGCAGCCTCAAGCTCGTCGGATTCACCTTCTCGCCCAGTACCGGCCGTTCTTTTCTCGACCCGAAGAAATCCTCGGGCCGCGCATGGAAACCGAGCCTCTGACGACTGCTCTGCAAGGTGCTCGAGCGCTGCGCAGAGGTGCCGAAAAGACCTTTCTTGCGCCTTGCTAGGGCCGTCTTGCTAGGGCGCCCGCACCGTGAACGAATCGACGATGCGCCCATTGATGTCCTTGAAGTACGCCAGCGCCTTCTTCGGATCGCCGTCGACGTAAAAGCGCACGAAGAGCGCGCCGTAGGTTCCAACTCCGCTCTGCACGATGCCATCCTTCATCCAGCGATTGCTTGCGTACTGGGACGACCACCACGTGTCGTCATCGTGCAGGCCCGAGTCGTAGGGCCGAACGCCCACACCGGCGAGCCCCGAAACGAAGACGAACGTGCGCCCCAGCCCGAGCTCGAGGCTGCCATGCAGACCCGTCGCCCCGTGTCCGGCGGAGGGGACGCCCAGGTTGGTCAAGGTCAGCGTTCTGCCGTACGAGTGCTCGTGCCCGGTCGAGATCATCGCGCCCGCCGCTTGGCACTCCCGATACGCGTTCCAGCCGACTTCGTCGCCCTTGGTGCCAATCTGCATGTCACGTTGGTTCTTGTGCCACGAGCACACTTCCCAAACGTTGTTCGCTGAGGCCAGCGCGCTGCGAATGTGATTCACCTGGGTCGTGGAATTGGCTGTGCACGACGCCCCCGTGTACTCGCTCGTGCCCACGCACGACTGCACGAGGTGCAGACCACGAAAGAAGCAGTCGGCCTGGACGCCGGCGACTCCGTTGCACTGCATTTCCGGCACTCGTGCGAGGCGAGCCGTCACCTTGGCGCCGTAGCCGTTCGCGCCGTCCCAAGCCGCCGCATCGTGGTTGCCGATGGTGGCGAAATACGGATAGTTGGCGCCGAGAATGCCGCTGACGCGCGTGTCCCAATTGGTGGGATTGTCGGCGTAGTCGAAGTCGCCGTTGTGCACCGTCATGACGGCGCCCTCGGTCTTGATCAGGTTGAGCACCGCATCGCTATTGCCGCTAGCACCCTGGTCGCCGATGAACGCTACGAGCAGGTTTGGCGCGGTCGGTGTGCCACTGCTGCCGCCGCTTCCTGCCCCACCCGTAGCAGCACCGCCGGCTCCGGCGCCGCCGCTACTGCTCCCACCGCTGCCGGCACCACCACTCCCGACAGACCCGCCGCCACTCGGTGCCCCGCCCGCTCCCGGTGCCCCGCCGCTCCCACTCACATCGGGTGGCAGGTACGTGATGGCCAAGGTGGGTCGATAGCTGACCGTGGCGTGCTCGGAGCTCCCGAGATCCAAACCGTTCGTATTGGAAGCGTGGGCCAGGATTACGCCCGCGTTGACGCCGCCGTTGATCCAACGCTGGACCATCGCGATCCCCGCCGGATTGAGCGTGACCGTGCGCGAACCGGTCGAGCCCGTGATGGTGCCGACCATTGCGCCGCGATCAGTCGTGCCGAGTGCCCCGGGCGTTCCCCAAACGCTGCCGGTGGCCGCGAGGTTCCACGTGACCTGAGACTCCGTCCAGCCGCGTGCGCCGTCGTAGATCGTGTAGGTATTGGACGAAGAGTCGACGATGCGGAACGTCAACGTGACCGACTGCACCACGGAGCCCGCCGGGATCCCTGAAACTGCCCATTTGACGAGGCATGTCTTGTCGGCACCATTGCCGTCGTCCCCATCGATCTCACATGTCGTCGCCGCGCCGGCATTCGCAGTGGGCGCCGACTGACGAATCGTTGCGTCGTCCGTCCCGGCGTAGCTCGTCGTAGGCAGCGCTCCATTGCGGAACGTCACCGTGACCGGTAGAGCGGCAGCTTGCTCATGGACCGCAAGCTCCTCGCTGTCGTCCCATTCGCTCGTGCACGCCGCGAGTGGGAGCACGGCCGTTCCCAGCCCCAGGCCCCAACGCGTCAGTTTTCCCTGTTTGGCAAGCCATGCCCTCGTCTTCATGGGGAGCGACAATGCCGAATTCGAATCACGCATGTGTGGTTTGTTCGTGACGATTACCACGGAAGAACCGCGCAGAGGGCGAGCCGGCCGCTGGTTTCATGATAGAAAGGGAGCTCACCATGGTGCGGAGCTTCGCGAATTGCTGATCCGACCCCCCATCGAAGTGTGCGCCGCTGTGCTGCTTCTCGTGAGCTGCATGGAGCGTCAAGGCGACAGCCCCAAACCCAGCCCCTCCACCTCCGCGAAGGCCACCCTACCAGCGCCTGCACCTGCGGCGTCGAGCAGCGTGGCGGCGCAGCCCTCCGAGACGAGAGCGCCCACGCGCGCCACGGCGCCGCCGGTTGACCCATTCGGTGCCGACCTGGATAGCGACAATGACCTCGTCGTCGCGCCGCCGGACGCGATTCCCAGCTGCCACGACGAGCTCACTCGCGCGGGTGTGACCTTCCGCCCGGCCGAGCTCCCGCTGCAGAAGAACACGACCGGCCAGTTTACCTGCGGCGCCCACGACGCCGTCGTCTACCAAAAAGGGCCGACCGGCCTAGCGGTGAGTCCGCCAGCGCTCATGACGTGCCGCATGGCCTTGGCCTTCGTGCGGCTCGAAGTCGTGCTCCAGGAAATAGCGAACCGGGAGCTCGAGAGCTCAATCAAGCGTGTCCACCAGATGGGCACCTACTCGTGCCGCAAGATGGTGCGCTTCGATTTCGTCAGTGAGCACAGCTACGGCAACGCCATCGATGTTGGGTCCTTTACGCTCGCCGACGGCCGCAACATCAGTGTGGCCAAGCATTTCGGAAAGCTCGACGTGGACCCGCCTGATGCTCGCGCCCGCTTCCTCCGTGAGGTGGGTCACGCCGCGTTCGATCGCAACGTGGTCAGCGTGTCCTTGGGCCCCTATTGGGACACGCTCCACCGCGACCACTTCCATTTCGACATGGCCCGCTACCGCGTCGACGGGAGCCGGCCCCACTGACGGCACGCCCGGCCCCGCTCCGTCGCTCGTCGCAGCCGAGCCAGCTCAGGACTCGGCGTCGCTGCACTGCTCGGTCGCCGAACCATCGACCGTGACGCTCTCGAAGGAGAAGGTCGAATCGTTCTCGGTGCAGTCGAGATTGCCGCCGATCGAAGTGGCCTCGAGCTCCACCGTCTCACCTGCGCACTCGGCAATCTGAACGTCGCCGACGACCTCGGTATCGACGATCGAAACCGGCCCATCTACGCCCACGATCTGCAAGTTGCCCTCGACGACCGAATCGCTCACCTCGAAGCTGCTGCCCCCGGACATCTGCAGGTCGCCCTGGATGGTCGTGGCTCGCACAACCACGGCCGCGTCCGAAGAGGCCTGAACGTTCCCGCCCACTTCGCCTGCCTCGAGCGTCAGACTCGCTCCGTCTTCGACGAGGATGTCCCCCGCCGTGACGACGTTCGTGTAGCTGCAGTTCGAACCTTCGGGAATGGTGCCGCTGTCGAGCTCGTCCTCCGTTTGTGGGCACTCCGCGTCATTGTTCGCGCCGGGCGTGAACTCACCACTGTCCCCAGAGCTACCGCCGCAGCCAACGGCCACCGCCAAGAGCGCCGCTCCCGTCGCAAACCGCGCCAAAGACGCCCAGCGCTCCGACAACGCCCAGCGCTCCGAACTCGACCACCCCACTGCCACGGCCCGAGCCGCTCCGATCATTTTCATCGTCATCCTCCTCGCTACGCCCGTTGGCGAGCCTTCTTCCCCAGGTAGTGGCCAGCTAGCGCATCTTCACGGTCACGTCGAACTCGCGCACCCAGACCGTGCCGGATCCGACCAGCAGCTCGCTGCCGAACTCCACGCTCGCCACCCAGAGCTCCGGCCGTAGCTTGCCGAGCGCCGTCAATGCGAAAAGAGCTGGCTCCATCTCCACGGTGCCCGCCGACATGGGCGTACCCTGCTTCGGCGCTCGCAAGTAGTAGAGGTCCCACCCCCGACCATCTCCGCGATCGCCATGCTGGGGGTTTTCCCAAAGCTCGAAGGTCGCGGTCGTCGTCGTGAGAGGCTCCACCCGAGTGCCTGGTGGATCGAAGCCGGGTGAGGCATCGAGCCACATCACCACTTCCGCCGCGATTGCTTCGGGATTGCCGCCGGTGACCGGGGTGCCCGAGGTCGTCAGCCAAGCAGCGAGCGTCAGATTGTGCGTACCGTTCGCTTCGACGTCCACTTGGTAGCGAACCGTGAGCCCAGCGATATCCGCGACTGACGCGGGCAGGCGCGCGTCCGTAGACTTGTCGGACCATGGCTTCCAGCCAAAGATGATCTCGGGGAAAGCGAACATGTGAGCCTTCGGGCCGCTCCAAAGCCAAGTCCACCCGAACTCTGTTCGGCCATCCCGAACCCGAGAGATGACGCATTGATCGTGCGGTTGCTCCGCTCGATCGATGCCAAACATGTTGTTCATGTACTCGTACGAGCCATGAGGTACGCTGGCATAGTTGTCGCAGTGAAAGGTGACGCCGGCCTCCGCCCGAGCAGGAGCCCTCGTGCTTTCCCCGGCGCTACCGGTAGCCGACAGCGACGCTGGCTCCTCGGGGGAGTTCGCCGGTGCGGGTGAGCGAGAAGCGCAGGCGACCGCGCCCAGCGTCAGCGCCCAAACGCCCGACGCGTAGAGGCTGCTCGGTGAGTGCATCACTCCTCGCATTGCCCCGTGCTCGCGCCCGAAACCGTCACGTTCTCGAGCTCGAAGCTCGAGGAATTGTCCGTACAGTCGAGATTGCCCGCGATCGTCGTGTCGATCATCTCGATGGTTCCGTCGGAGCATGACGAGATTTGCAGAGCACCGCCCACGTCGACCACCGAGATGCTGACCGGCCCGGTGATGCCCGCGATCTGTAGGTTCCCGTCGATCGTCGACCGTTCGATCTCGAGGCTCGGTCCTCCCTCGACCTGGAAGCTTCCGTGGATGGCCGAGTCGATGACGATGACTTGGCTCCACGCGCTTGCCTGCACGCTGCCGGCCACTTCTCCTCCCTCGAGGGTCAGGTTCGCGCCTTGCTCGACGACGAGATTTCCACCCGTAACGAGATTCGCGTAGCTGCAGTCTGCGTCCGCAGGAATCGTCGCGTTTCCGTCGAAGTCTTCGAGAGTTTCAGGACACTCGGGGTCATTGTCCGACCCAGGCGTGAACTCGCCGGTATCAGCAGAGCTGCCGCAGCCGGCGCAGAGCCCAAAGACCACCGCCATGACCAGATGACTCGCCACCACCCCAGAGACCTTCGTCGTGTGCATCCAAACTCCCTCCGCGAGCATGGTGCGGCGGCGCCCTCGACCTTGGCAATCCGCCGCAGGGTGCAGCAAAAACATCGCGGCACCCCCGAATCGGGGGTCGCTCTGCTCTCGGTCGACAGGCACCTGACCTTCGGATAGACACGCGAGCCAGGCGCTCGTAGCTCAGCTGGATAGAGCATCGGCCTTCTAAGCCGGTGGTCGGTGGTTCGAGTCCACCCGAGCGCGCCACCCCTCGCAAGCTCGGGGTCATCGCGCTCGGGTCGACTCGGGCCCTTGCTTCCGGCTGCGCCGCGCGCGGCGGGCTCGATGTCCACCCTCTGACCCGCCTCGCAAGCTCGGGGTCATCGCGCTCGGGTCGACTCGGGCCCTTGCTTCCGGCTGCGCCGCGCGCGGCGGGCTCGATGTCCACCCTCTGACCCGCCTCGCAAGCTCGGGGTCATCGCGCTCGGGTCGACTCGGGCCCTTGCTTCCGGCTGCGCCGCGCGCGGCGGGCTCGATGTCCACCCTCTGACCCGCCTCGCAAGCTCGGGGTCATCGCGCTCGGGTCGACTCGGGCTCCACTGCACGCATCGCTGTCGGCTGCGCCGAGGCGCTATGGCTCGACGGCACGCACCACTGTCGGCTGCGCTACGGCGCGCATCGCTGTCGGCTGCGCCGAGGCGCTATGGCTCGACGGCACGCACCGCTGTCGGCTGCGCTACGGCGCGCATCGCTGTCGGCTGCGCCGAGGCGCTACGGCGTGCATCGCTGCCGGCTGCGCCGAGGCGCTACGGCGTGCATCGCTGTCGGCTGCGCCGAGGCGCTATGGCTCGACGGCACGCACCGCTGTCGGCTGCGCCGAGGCGCTGAGGGGAAAGCAGCGGGTTGCGTGAGGGCGCCCGTGTCACTGGGCAGCGGCTACTCCTCGCGGCGGCCGCCCAAGAGGCCGGCTCGCATGAGGAAGTAGAGGAGCTGGAGGATGGCGGAGATGGCGGCGGCGACGTACGTCATCGCGGCAGCGCGCAGGACGGCTCTGGCTCCGGGTGCCTCGTCAGGGTCGATCATGCCGGTCTCTTGCAGTGCCGCCACGGCGCGATTCGAGGCGTCGAACTCGACGGGGAGGGTCACCAGCGTGAACACCACGAAGGCGGAGAAGAGGATGATGCCGACCCAGACGAGGGCGGTCATCTGGGCCATGAAGCCGAGCGTCAGGACGATGGTCGACAGGTTGGAGCCGATCATGGCGGGGCGGACGATCCAGGACCGGAACTTGAGCGGACCGTAGCTGGTGGCGTGCTGGATGGCGTGGCCTGCCTCGTGGGCGGCGACACCGAGTGCGGCCAGCGAACGACCGTGGAAGACGTCAGGGGACAAGCGGAGAACCCGCGCGCCCGGGTCATAGTGGTCCGACAGGAAGCCGGGCGTTTCTTCGACTCGGACCCCTTGGGCGCCGCGGCGCTTGATCAACTCGCGTGCAGCCTCGGCGCCGCTCCAGCCACGACGGCTGCCGACTTGGCTATACTTGTTGAAGGTTGCCTTCGTATTCCAGCTGGCCCAAAGGCTGAGCAGGATGCCCGGAAGTAGGAAGGCCAGGTAGACGGGGTCGAAGTACATGGTCGGAATCAACCTAGTGTCAGGGTGGCTGGGGGCAAGGGGTCTCTGGGGCGCCGGTGCGGCGCTCTTGATGCAAGGCGCGCTTGGGGGCTGCAGCAGCGCGCAGAGCCAGCACACGGTAAAACCAACGGCTCCCCCAGATCCTTCCCCGACGGCACACTACGAGCCGCCCCCTGCGCCGCCACCCCCTTCCCCGCAGGAGTGCCCGGGCATGACGTTCGTCGAGCGCTGCGCGGAGCTGTCTTGCACCCGCTATGACTCGATCGCGCTGGCACTCGGCGACCCTGCCTTGGCGACGGCACGGGTGATGGGCTTCGGAGAAGCGCACGCGCCTCACGGCTTCGTCGGACGCACGACTGCGAAGCGGTTCACCGAGGACTTGCTCCCGGTTCTGGCGCCACGAACCAAGCGCTTGCTGGTGGAGCTCCTGGCTCCGCCGAGCGGCTGCGAAGCGCCGCGCCGCGACGTGCAGACAGAATCGGACGTCATCACCGAGGGGCAAGCCGAACACAATCAAGATGACTACCTAGAGCTCGGCCACGCGGCGCGCCGCGTGGGAGTGGTCCCGGACGTTCTCCGACCAACCTGTCAGGACATGCAGGCCATCGCTGACTCCGAGGTGCGTGTCCTCGCCATGATGGAGACGATCGCCCGGCTCTCGGTCGATGTGACCAGAACCTGGCTGTCGGAGCCAGCAGGCGGGCGCCCGCTGCTCCTCTTGTACGGCGGAGCGCTCCACAACGACGTCGCTCCCCGACCTCATCTCGAAACCTGGAGCTACGGGCCGCAGCTCGTCGAGCTCAGCGGCGCTGGCTACGTCGAGATCGACCTGGTCGTGCCCGAGCTCATGCAGGACACAGAGTCTTGGCGAAAGTTTCCGTGGTACGACGCCGTGCGCAGTCTACCTCCGGGCCGCGGCGTGACGCTGGTCGAGGTGAGCGAGCGCTCGTTCGCGCTCGTCTTCGGGGCGGAGCCGAAGTAAAAAAGGCCGATGCGCTCACACGGGAAGAAGCCAGTGTGGATCGAGCCAGGCTCGAGCCCCTTCTTTCCCAGCCCCGAAGGCTACGACCCACACGGTCTCGTGGCAGGCGGCGGCGACCTGTCTCCGGCGCGCCTGCTCGTGGCATACGCGCTCGGCATCTTCCCCTGGTACGACCAGCCGCCCATCCTGTGGTGGAGCCCCGACCCGCGCGCCGTCATCGAGCCAAGTGAGCTCCATGTGAGCCGCAGCTTGAAACGCACGCTCGGCTCCGAGCGTTTCCAGGTCACCGTCGATCGGGATCTCGGAGGAGTCTTGGATGGCTGCGCAGACCGCCCGGAAGGCACCTGGCTCAGCGGCGAGATGCGCGCCGCCTATCAGACTCTCGCCGAACAGGGCCACGTGAAGAGCTACGAAGTTTGGCAGGGCGAGGAGCTCGTAGGAGGGCTCTACGGCGTCCTCCTGGGTACGCTGTTCGCAGCCGAGAGCATGTTTCATCGCACTCGAGACGCGTCGAAAGCGGCCCTCGTATCGGCCGTCCTGCACCTCACTCGCGCCGGCGTCAGCGTGTTCGATGTGCAATTTCTGACACCCCACCTGGCACGGATGGGCGCCCGCGAGCTGCCCCGCAGCGTGTATCTGGAGCGGGTGAGCCGAGCCGTGGCCGGCCACGTGCGCTACCCTGCGGAAGCCGACCCGCACCGCCTTTTGCCTTGGGTCGTCAGCCAGTTCCACCCCGTGGTAGCCTGCGCGGCCGATGGCGCGGAAAGAGGATAGGCCCCAACCAGTTTACATCATCGAGCGCATCCCGGCTGGCGGTGACCATGGCGTCAGCGACCACGAAGCGCACGCCGAGGGGATCCCCACGCCCGACCATTTGCGCGTGTTCGCAGAGCTCGGTCGCGGGGGCATGGGGCGCATCCACCCTGCCACCGATCGCAACCTGTTGCGCCACGTCGCCCTGAAGCGCCTCGACAAGGAGCTCGCCAAAGAGCCGTTCTACAAAGGCGGCTTCATCGGCGAGGCACAGATCACCGGACAGCTCGAGCACCCCAACATCGTGCCCGTGCACGAGCTCTCGGTCAGTCCGGAGGGCGTGCCATTCTTCACCATGAAGCTGGTGCGAGGACTCGACCTCCATCGCTGGCTCGGTGACCGCACGCGTCCCCCAGGCTCGACGGAGCGCATGCAGGAAGGGCTCGAGATCTTCCTGAAGGTGTGCGACGCGCTCGCCTATGCTCATCACCGCGGTGTCATCCACCGCGACATCAAGCCCGAAAACATCATGGTGGCCGACTTCGGCCAGGTTTACCTGATGGATTGGGGTCTGGCGCGCATCATCGGTCGGGATAGCGGCTGCGCAGCCCTGGACGCCAAGGGCGCCGTCGGGACGGCCGCCTACATGGCGCCGGAGCAAGCGAGTGGCGACCCGATCGAGCTCGACCAACGCGCCGACGTCTTCGGCATGGGCGCCGTGCTCTACGAGATCGTCAGCGGACACACGCCGTACGGCGACACCTACGATCCAGATGAAGGTCTGCGCCGCGCCGCCCAGGCCGAGATCATCCCGATCGATTTTGCCACCGAGGATCTCGGCGTGCCCCGCCGCATCAAGGCCATCATTCAAAAGTCCATCGCAGCCAAGAAGGAAGACCGCTACCAGAGCATCCTCGAGCTCCAGGCCGACGTGCGTGGCTTCCTGCGCGGCGGCCTGCATTTGCCGCGTGAGCTCTTCCATCCCGGTCAGACCATCATCCGCGAAGGAGACGTGGGCGATCGGGCCTACATGATCGTGTCCGGGCGCTGCCAGGCGTACCGCACGACCGACGGCGGCCAGCGCGAGAACCTGAATCAGATGGGTCCTGGCGACGTCTTCGGCGAGATGGCCCTACTCCTCGAGCTGCCTCGCGCAGCTTCGGTCGAAGCCATCGACAAGGTGACGGTCCTCGTGCTCGACAAGCGCACGATGGAGGAAGGTCTGGGCGTCGACGGCTGGACCGGCGCGCTCGTGCGCGCGCTCGCTCACCGCTTCCGCGACCTCGAGGAGATGGTGCGCAAGAGCGGCCTCAAGCGGAGCTAGCAGGGCAAGAGCGGCGGTCGGCTAGTCCGAGAACGCCAGCAGAAACCGCATGCGCCCAGCCGGCGTGCGACCGACCACGACCTCCAGGTGGTACCGACCATCATACGGACCGTTCGTATCGCAACGCTGCACCAAGACGAGCTCGCCGTCCGTGAACCACGGCGCCGCGCTCGGCGGCGCCCGGCCGCTCGATGGCTCCGAGACGGGGGTGCACCACAGTGTCGACTGGAAGGCCGGAGCAGCGGCTGCCGAGAGCTCGAGCCGAATGAAATAGGCGATGGAACGCAGCAGGTCGTTCTCCGCGAAAGCAACGTTCGTCGCGCCGTCCGGCAGGGTCAGCTCGCGCTGGTCGAGAAACTCCGCGGCGCGAGCGCGTTGTCGCTCGCTCTGCTGACACGCGCCCGAAGCAAGACCGACGCAGCCTGCGACCAAGACTCGATAGAACCGTCGTGCACGCATGAGGCGCCTCGCTCCTGAGTCTCCCACGTGGGCCAACCAGGGGGCCAGGACTCAGGGGGGCGCACCGAACCGACGCAGACGGGTTCTGCGTGGGCGCGGCACTCCGTCGATGGAAAGGAGGGCCGAGGTGCGCCGGAGTGGCGCCCACGTCGGCAGGCCGGCCCCCAAGAGCCGAACCCAGCCGAAGTCGATGGCAGGAAGTCGCCGCGGAGAGCGCCGTTTTACGGCAAAAAGCCGCGCGACTTGAGCAGCTGGATCACCGCGCGAGCGGCGTCGGCGGCGCTGGTCTGCGCCAGGTCCACCGTGAGATCGGCACGCTCGGGCGCCTCGTAGTTCGGATCACGATGGGTGGGCCCATAGGCGCCGCGATCATCGCGAGCCTTGCACGCTGCCAGCGGCGTGGCGACATGCACCTCGACGAAGCGAACGGAGCCGACGGCTTCACGCAAGGTGGCCCGATCCGCGCGCAGCGGCATGGCGTAGGTGAAGATGCTGATGAGCCCGGCGTCCGCCATGCGGCGGGCCAGCTCTGGCGTGGCAGGCGGCGTCGAGCCGTCCGGCATGGCCACGCGCGAGCGACCGTCGTCCGGATCGACCACGACCGCGAAACGCTTGGCATCGAACAGCTGACGCTCGAGCTCGTAGCCGAGCTCGCTCTTGCCCGATGCAGGCAAGCCCGTGAGCCACACGGTGACGCCCTGCTGACCGCCGAGACGCTCGAAACGTTCTCCCTCCGTGACGCGTGAGGCCGGCAGTGGCACGTGTCCGCCCGCGCGAGCAGCGACACCATCGGCGGCAGGACCCTCGACCATGCCGGCGGCCACCGTGTTGTTGGTGACTGGGTCGATCAGGATGAACGCTCCCGTCACGGAGCAGCTCTGATACGGGTCGAGGAAGAGCGGCCGATGCGCCGAGAGCGTGACGTGGCCGATGTCGTTCAAGTCGAGTCGGCGTTCCGGCCGATTCTCGAGAGTCTCGAGGTCGACCAGGTAGTGCACCGACTCCACATCCACCCGCACCGAACGCGTCGTGTGCTTGAGCATGTACGTCGTGCCGCGATCGAGTGCGTTCTCGCTCAGCCAGACCACCTTGGCATCGAAACGCTGGAGCACCTGCGATTCGTCACCTGGATGCACCATCATGTCGCCGCGACTGCTGTCGATCTCGTCCTTGAGACGCAGCGTGACGGCCATCGGTGCGTGCGCTTCTTCCAGCTCACCGTCGTAGGTGTCGATGCCCACCACGGTGCTGGTCTTCTTCGAAGGCAGGGTGAGGATCTGGTCACCCTTTTTTACCGAGCCGGCGGCGATCGTGCCTGAAAATCCGCGATAGTTCAGATGCGGACGCAGCACGTACTGGATGGGGAAGCGGAAGTTCTTGCGGTTGATGCCCGCATCCACCGGCACCGTCTCCAAGTACTGAAGGATGGTCCCGCCCTCGTACCAGGCCGTCTTGGGGCTGCTATGCACGACGTTGTCGCCGAGCTTGGCGCTGATGGGGATGAACTTCACCTCGCGGAAGCGCAGGCGTGAACAGAAGGCAGTAAACTCCTTGGAGATGGCATCGAAGACTCCTTGATCGTAGTCTTTGAGGTCCATCTTGTTCACGCACACGCACAGGTGCGGAATGCCGAGCAGCGAGGCGATGTATGCATGCCGTCGGGATTGCTGGAGAACACCGAGGCGCGCATCAATCAAGATGATCGCGACGTTGGCCGTCGACGCACCGGTGGCCATGTTGCGCGTGTACTGCACGTGCCCCGGCGTGTCGGCGATGATGAACTTGCGCTGGTCGGTCGAGAAATAGCGATACGCAACGTCGATCGTGATGCCCTGCTCGCGCTCGGCCTTGAGGCCGTCCGTGAAGAGCGACAGGTCGACTTCGTCGCCTTCCTGCTTGCTGGCCTTTTTGACCGACTCGAGCTGGTCCTCGTAGATGCCGTGCGTGTCGTAGAGCAGGCGACCGATCAGGGTGGACTTGCCGTCGTCGACGGACCCCACCGTCACGAAGCGGCAGAGCTCCTTTTCCTGATGTTGCTTGAGGTAAGCTTCGATGTTTTCTGGAGTGATGGCGGGCTGGTTCATCAGAAGTAACCTTCGCGCTTCTTTTCTTCCATGGAGCCGTCCGAGTCGACGTCGATGAGACGGCCTTGCCGCTCCGACTGCGTCGCCAGGAGCATCTCCCTGATGATTTCGGGCAGTGTGGTCGCCGTCGATTCGATGGCGCCCGTGAGTGGGTAGCAGCCGAGGGTGCGGAAGCGCACGGACTTCATCTGCGGCACCTCGCCGGGGCGCAGCTCCATCCGCTCGTCGTCGACCATGATGAGCGTCCCCTCGCGCGGCACGACGGGTCGCATCGCCGCAAAATACAGGGGAACGATATCGATGCCCTCGAGATAGGTGTAGAGCCAGATGTCGAGCTCGGTCCAATTGGAGAGCGGGAACACACGGATGCTCTCACCTTTGTGGATGCGAGCGTTGTAGAGGTTCCAGAGTTCGGGCCGCTGGTTCTTCGGGTCCCATTTGCCGTAGCGATCGCGGAACGAGAAGATGCGCTCCTTGGCGCGGCTGCGCTCTTCGTCGCGGCGCGCGCCGCCGAATGCCGCGTCGAAGCCGCCTGCCGCCAGTGCCTGAAGCAGGCCCTGCGTCTTCATGATGTCCGTGTGAACGGCGCTGCCGTGCGTGAAGGGGCCTACCCCCATCTCGACACCTTTTTGATTGATGTGCACGCGCAGATCGAGTTCGAAACGCTTGGCGAACTGATCGCGGAACTTGATCATCTCCTTGAACTTCCAAGTCGTGTCGACATGGAGCAAGGGGAACGGCAGCTTGGCCGGATGAAACGCCTTGCGTGCAAGGTGCACCATCACGCCCGAGTCCTTCCCGATGCTGTACAGCATGACGGGGTTGTCGAACTCGGCAGCGACTTCGCGGATGATGTGGATGCTCTCGGCTTCGAGCTGTCTCAGGTGAGACAGCTTCTCCGACGGGATCAGGCGATGGGCGTCTTGGTTGGCTTGAGCGCTCATGGGCGAGGAGTGGGGTGCGGGCCAGCTCCTCTAACACTTTTCGGCCGGGTGATGAGGCTGTACGGAGTCGATTTCTGCACGGCCCGCGAATTTCTGGAACGTTTTCAGCGAGGGGACAAAGTCTGAGCCAGCCTGATCATGGCAGGGACGATGGCGCGCACGACGCGGGCCGGAATGAACGGAGGACTACCGAAGTCGAACGTTGCGACCATGCCCGAAGACGTGATGCTCACGTCCTTGAGGGCGCGCAGGTCTCCGACCAAGGTGACGAATGGCTCAAGAATCGTACCCTCCGCCAGCAGTTGCGCGCCTTCGGGCGTCGCAAGGCAGGTTCGGAAAAAGCCAGCGACTCGCTGATTTCTGAACCGAATTGGCGCGTGGCCTGGCGGCGGTCGGCGCGTGTCGGGGCGATGGTGGAGCACGACTCCAGGTGCGACCTCGAAGCTCACCGCGATCCGCCGCTGCTCATCCGGATCGACCACCACCTTGTAGCCGTCGATACTGCCGGTGAGCGTGCCCACACCTGTTGCATAGCGAGAAGAGCGATAGGTCAGACCGAGCTCCGTCGCGAGACTCGGGTACTCGGCACGCGCGGACTCGTGCCCTCGGCGGCGCCGCACCACACCCCAAGCGGTGCCGGCGAAGAACACGAGACCGAGGGGCAACGCCCCGAGCGACGACCAGTCCATGCGCGCGCTTTCTAGCAGGGTCGCCGCCGACGGGCCCACCAGCGCCTCCGAGCTCCCTGCTGGCGCTCTGTACGGGAGGCCATGGTAAGGAGCCCCCCGATCATGCTCGAGCCCTCCCGTTCGGCGACGAGCCAAGCCCAGTTCTTGGCCGCGGCGAAGCGATTCCGAAGCGCCCTCGGGTCGCCGCGCGTCGTATCGGCCAGCCACTGGGCCAGCTGGATCGCCGTCCTCGCCGTCCTCGGGTCCTATCTCACGACGTGGACCGTCGGTAACTGGGACATGCTGACGGACCCTCGCCTGCAGAACAGCGACGCCCGCACGTCCATCTTTCCGTTTCATCGCTACGCGAGCGACCCCGCACTGGAGAACGATCCGATCGCGCGCGAGATGTCGTCCTTCGTACCGCCGGTCGTGCGCGCCATCTACCGCGTGCTGGTGCCGCTGACCGACGTCTTCGTGGCGCCCAAGATCGTTCAGGCACTCTGTCTTGGCATCCTCGCCTGGGCGGTCGTGCTCGTGGCTCGCTCGAGACGCGGTGGGATCGGCGCTGCGGCCGTCCTCGCCTTCGTCGTCCTGCACGACTGGTTCGCCGTCTATCGGCTCGCCAGCGGCCTGCCGCGCGCCTTCGGCTTTCCCCTCTTCGCTCTGTGGCTCGCGGGCATTCTGGCTGCCAAGCCCTGGGTTCGGCGGGGCGCGGCCGTCGCTTCCGCCCTCACCTATCCCTCCGTGATGAACCTGATCCTGGCCGCCGAGGGCCTGTACGCCTGCCGCAGCCTGGCCAAGGTACCCCTCTCGGTGACGCTGCGCCGACTGAAGCGCTACGCGGCGCTCGTGGCGGTCTGCGCAGCCGGGGTCTTCTCGTCGACGCTCAGCACCGGCGGCAGCGGGCCGGTCCATACGCTGGAGCAAGCCGAGCAGGAGCCGGCGTTCGGAAAGGCCGGGCGCCTGTCCGTGCTGCCTTTCGACTCGCCGACCGATTCGCTCGGCAATGCATTCATCGATCCGCTCCGATCGCGAGGAGCAGCTCTCTTGCCAAGCCTGGCCGAGCGCTACGCGCGGGATCGCGACATGTCCGCCGTTCTGTTCGTCGCCCTCTTGCTGCTCCTGCCGCTGCTCTCGCTCACGCCGCCGCCCTGGCTGGCCCTGGCATTCGCGAGCGGCAGCGTCGTGCTCTACTGGCTCTCGCGCGCGTTCGCGTTCCGGCTCTACTCCCCCGAGCGCTACTACAGCTTCGGCATGCGCATGGCACTCATGGTGCTGCTCGTGTTGATCCTGACGCAGAGCTTCGCCTTCCTCCGCGGTCGCAGCCGCCAGATCGGCCGCAACTTCCTGGCCGCTGGGTTCATGCTGTCCGTCTGGGCGATCGTAGGGTCCGGCGTGGTGCGGAAGAACGGCATGACCATCGACCAGCGTCGGGACGCAGAGCTCCATGCTTTCATCGCGAAGCTCCCCAAGTCGGTGCGGATCGCGTCGCATCCGATGGATGGCGACGGCATTCCCTACTACAGCGCGCGGGCCACGATGGGCACGTACGAGACGCTGCAGCCTTGGTTCGTGGATTCGTGGCGACGCCAAAGGGCCCGCACCGAAGACACGCTCCGCGCTCTCTATGCCACCGAGCTCGAGCGCATCCTCGACTACACACGGCGCCACCACGTCACGCACTTTCTCATCGACAAGCGCAAGTACAAGGCCGACGTCATCAAGCGCTCGGCCTCGTTCGAACCATTCACACTCGAGGCCAAGGCTATTCTCGCGGACGTCGAGACGACGGATCTCTACTTCCGCAAGGTCCCCAAGGCAGCGATTGCCTTTCAGAAGGGAAACTGGCTCCTCGTGGACGTTGCCAGACTCGACGCGGAGCCTTCGCTCGCAGAAGAGCCTTCCAAAGCGGAGGACGACGAGCCAGCTGAAGAGCCGGACCAGCCATGAGCAATGTCAGCCCCTACCGCCGCCTGCTGCGTACCTTCGCTCGAGAGCACGCGCCCGGTCTCGTGGTCGCGCTCGCGGTGTTCACAGGGCTCGTCTACGTCAACGGCACCGCTCGGATCTTCGAGCTCGATCCCGACGAAGGCAACAACGTCATCAAGGCGCTGCTCGTCCGCGAGGGCTACGCGTATGGTACCGAGATCTGGACCGACCAGCCGCCGCTCTTCAGCTATCTCCTGCTGCCGGCGTTCGCTCTCTTCGGGGCGACGATGGACGTTGCGCGCGGCGCCGTTTCCGCCTTCAGCGCGCTCCTGATTTGGGGCGTGTACGAGGCGCTGCGCCGTAGCGTCGGCCACCTGGGGAGTCTGCTCGGCGTGGGCCTCTTGCTCACCTCGACGCTCTACGTACCGCTCAGCTTCTCGGTGATGATCGGCCTGCCCAGTGTCGCCTGCTTGACCGTGGGCACGCTGCTCTTGATCGAAGCCGGCCGGCGTAGGGACTGGCGCGCCTGGGTGCTGGCCGGTGCGGGGGGCTGTTTGGCTGGCGCGGCCGCCGGCATCAAGCTCTTCACGGTCCCAGCCATGCCAGCTCTGCTCTTGGCGGCACTGGTGGAGACCCGGGGCCCGTCGCCTTTCGGGGAGCACGGACCTCTGCCGGGCCTCGCCTTCTGGAAGCGGGCTGGTGTGCGCGCGAGCCTCTTCGGCGGTGGCTTCGTACTGCTCTTCATCCTTTCGCTGGCCCCGTTTCTGCTGACCGGCACGCTGAGCGGCCTGATCGAGACGCATCAAGCCGCGCGCGAACAAGCAGGAGGCAATGTCGACGGCCTCGCCGCCGTACGCGGTTTCTTGCGCGACGATCCCATCTTGTTCGTACTCGCGCTCCAGGGAGCCCTCATCGCGCTGGTCAGGCGAATGTGGAGCGCGCTGCCCTGGCTCGGCTGGCTGGTAGCGAGTGGTCTGGCGCTGGTCGATCACAGCCCAGTCTGGCCCCACCATCGACTCTTGCTCAGCGTGCCTGCAGCCGTGCTCGCCGGCCACGCGCTCTTCGTCGACTTCGGGCCGGCCGTGCCGCAGAAGGTCCGCATGGCGTACCGCTTCGTGGCTCCCGTCGTTGCCGGACTCGCCGTCGGGCTCGCGGGCGCACAAAAGGGACGCCTCGACGCCATGCTCCACCCGGCACCCCTTGCGGGCTGGACGAAGAGCGACACCGACTGGAAGATCTTCGCCGAGTTCTCTCGCTACGCTGAGCACTCGCGCTTCGTGGCCGCGGCTCGACCGACGTTCGCCTTTCGGGCGGGTCGCCCCGTGCCGCCCAACCTGGCCGTCACGTCGTGGAAGAGGTTTCGGGTCGGGCTGCTGTCAGCACGACGCGTCGCAAGCGACGTCGACGACACCAACCCCGAGACGGTGCTTTTCTCTTCGCGCTGGCCGGGATCCGTGCGAGCGGCTGTCGAAAAGAAAATCAAAAAGACCCATCGACGAGTGAAGCGCTGGCGCCATCAGAGCACGGATCTCTGGGTCGACAAGGAGCTACTCAGTCGCATGTCCGAGCCTGAGGAACCGACGGGTCGTGCAGATGACAGCGCACTCTGAGTAGGCCGCGCTGGAGATTTGCGGGCACGAGGGCGCTGCACGGAGCCCAGGCGTGGGGACACCGCGTGTGGAAGTGGCACCCGGACGGTGGATTCGCAGGTGAAGGCACCTCGCCGAGCACGCGAGCGCGCGTTCTGGGTGCATCGGGGTCTGCCGACAAGATCGATCCGAGGAGACCTTGCGTGTACGGGTGGAGGGGCCCGTTGAACACGGCTTCGGTCGGGCCCGTCTCCACGATGCGGCCGAGATACATGACCGCAACGTCGCCTCCCAAATGGCGCACGACCGAAAGGTCGTGCGTGATGAAGAGATAGGCCACCCCCAGCTCGGCTTGCAGCTCGCCCAGCAGATTGAGCACCTGCGCTTGAATCGACACGTCCAGTGCCGACACGGCCTCGTCGCAGATCAGGAGCTCGGGCTCCACGGAAAGCGCGCGCGCGATGCCGATGCGCTGTCGCTGCCCACCGGAGAACTCGTGCGGAAATCGCTTCAGGTGATCGGGATGCAGCTGCACGCGCTTCAGCGCTTCCGCCGCCCGCTCGTGCCGCTCGGACGCGGTGTCGCCGATGCCGAAAGCAAGTAGGCCCTCCTCCAGAATCGCGCGCACCCGCATGCGCGGATTGAGCGAGGTCATCGGATCCTGGAACACCATCTGCATCTTGCGACGGAAGGGCCAAAGCTCGCGCTCCGACAGGCCGAGCAGGTCCTGTCCGCGGTAGAGCACCTGACCCGACGTGGCCGGTGTGAGCCTCAACATGGACCGCCCGACGGTCGTCTTGCCGCACCCCGACTCGCCCACCAGCGCCAGCGTGCGCCCAGGGAGAATATCGAAATCGACCCCATCGACCGCACGCACGTGGCCAACCGTGCGCCGCAAGAGGCCCTCGCGGATCGGAAACCACGTGCGGAGGTCGCGCACCTGGACCAACGGTTCCACTGGAGGCGGCTCGTTCGTCATGCTGTCCCTCCTGTGGGCCCCACTGGCGATTCTGGCCGCCGCAGGCACGCTACCCGCCGCGTACCCAGCACGGAGAAGCGAGGCTCCCAGTCGGAGCACGCGGCAAGTGCTTCGGGGCAGCGCGGAGCAAACGGGCAGCCCGAGGGAACATCGGCTGGTTGCGGCATGCGGCCGGGAATTTCCTGCAAGCGCTCCCCCGTCTGGGCGCGGCCGGGCAACGCCCGAAGCAGCCCCTGGGTGTATGGGTGCGACGGAGCACGCAGCACGTCCTGCCGCGTTCCCGTCTCGACGATGCGCCCGGCGTACATGACGGCGATCTCGTCGGCGAGCTGATTCACGACGCCGAAGTCGTGCGTGATGAGCAGGATGGCCGTCTTCGACTCGGCCTGCAGTTCGCGCAAGAGCTCGAGGATCTGCGCTTGCACGGTCACGTCGAGTGCCGTCGTCGGCTCGTCCGCCAAAAGCACGGTGGGTCGCAACGCGAGAGCCATCGCAATCACGACCCGTTGCTTCAGGCCGCCGGAGAGTTGGTGGGGAAACGCCTGAAATCGTGCCCCTGGATCCGGAATGCCCACGCGGCGAAAGAGCTCCACGGTACGGGCGCGTGCAGCTTCGGCGCTCACTTTCTCGTGGAGCAGGATGGCCTCGACCACTTGGGCACCCACGCTGACCACGGGGTTCAAGCTGGTCATCGGCTCCTGAAAAATCATGGCCACCTCGCGACCGCGCACGCGCCGCATCTCGGGCACCGAGAGCCCCATCAGGTCCCGTCCCGCAAGCGACACCGTGCCTGCCTCGACTCGGCCAGGCCGAGGAACCAGGCGCAGCACCGAGAGTGCCGTCATCGACTTACCCGAACCCGACTCGCCCACGAGCGCGAGGCAGCGCCCGGCCTCGACCTGAAAAGACACCTCTCGCAGAACTGGCACGCGCGCACCGGCGATGGGGAACGTGGTGGTCAGTCCTTGCACGCTCAAGAGTGAGCTCATTTGCCCTCCCCCAGTGTTCGTGGGTCGAGCACGTCGCGCAGCGCGTCGCCAATGCGGTTGACCGCCAAGAGCAGCACGAACACCGCCACCCCAGCGGCCGTCACGTTCCACCAGACGATCGGGTCCCGGCTGAGCTCGTCCTTGGCCTGCGCGATCATTTGGCCCCAGCTGCCGTTCACGCCGATGCCGAGCCAGGCCAGAGTGGCCTCTGCCAGCACCAAGCTCGAGAACAAGAGCACGAAGCTGATGACCACCAGATGCATCAGGTTGGGCAGGATGTGCCGCCACAAGATGGCAGCATGCGACACACCGAGCGCTCGAGCCGCCGCAACGTAGTCGAGCTCGCGAAGCTTCATCGTTTCGCCCCGCGCCAGACGGCAGAAGTTGACCCAGCTCGTGACCCCGAGCGCAACGCACACGCTGAACGTGCTTTGCCCGAGCACCATGATCAGCGCGATCAACAGCAGGATTCCTGGCATCGACGCCAGGGTACTCATCACGAAGAACACCACGTCGTCGATGCGGCCCCCGAAATACCCCGCCGCCATGCCGAACAAGAGCGCAAGCGGAATGGCGATCAGGCTGGTCAACCCACCGATCAGAAGAGCTACGCGCGCACCCTTCACGGTCATGTACAAGACATCCTGACCGAGGATGTTCGTACCCAGGACGTGAGCACGCGGGCGCGTGAGCGGCGTCTTGTCGTAGAACTCGGCGCTGGCGAGCGGCGCCGAGTAGCTCTTTTCCGTCGTCCCGGAGAACCAGCGGTCGACCAGACTCTGCGCCTCGTGCGCCAGCACCCCGTCGGCCCGATCGCTGCCACCAACCCAGCTGATGGAATCAGCCAGCGCCAGCGCCACGTAGAGTCCCAGTACGAAGACGGACAGCCGGCGGCGCCGAAACACCTCGCCCAGCGCCTGCCGCCAGATTTCGTTGCCCCGCGCGTAGTAACCGGCCCACGCAGCTAGGCCGAACACAGCGAGCACGACGCCGTTTCCGAAGGCTGCGCCATCGAGAAAGCTGCTGCCGCTCGCCAAAAGCCCGTACCCCATCACGAAAGCCGAATCCTCGGGTCAACGATGGTGTAGCTGATGTCGGTCAGCACCTGGCCGACGATGAACAGGAGCGAGCCCAAGAACACCATGGCTCGCAGTGTGGAAAAATCGTTGGCATTGATGGCATCGACCACGAGCGAACCCAGCCCCGGAATGCCGAAGGCGGCCTCGAGCAGGAGCGACCCGGTGAAGAGAAACGGGATCGTCATGACGACATCGGTCAAGATGGGGATGAGCGCGTTCCTGAGCACGTGGAAGCGCAAGATGCGGAGCTCGCCCGCGCCTTTTGCTCGAGCGGTCCGCACGTAGTCCTTGTGAATCTCCTCCACGAACACGGTGCGATAGAAGCGCACGCTGCTCCCGAGCGACGACAGGACGGCAATCAGCACGGGCAGCGCCAAGAAGCGCGTCACGACGGCTGGGTCGTCATCGAAGCCCGACAGGGGGAACCAGCGCAGCACGACGCTGAGCAGAAACTGGCCAAAGATGATGTAGAGCAGCATCGGGATGCTCATCAAGAGCACCGAGAGAAAGACCCACGCCCGATCGATGTAGCTCTCACGGAAGAGGGCAACGAATAGACTGACACCGATGCTCGACAGCAAGCCGAGCGCGAACATCGGCAGTGTGAGGAGCAGGCTCGGCGCGGCCCCTTCACGGATGCGGCGGGCGATGGGCACGTTGTCGGCATCGCTCTTGCCGAGGTCGAAGGTGAGCATGCGGCGAAAATGATCGACCAGGAGGTTGTCCGTCGGAGCGTCTACGCTGGGCCAAAGTGGCCTGTCGTAGCCGTGGGCATGCTTCCATTGTTCGATCACGCGGGGCAGAGCTTTGTCACCCACGGAGCGGCGGGCGATATCGTCGGGCGTCGTGACGGCAAAGAACAACACGAACAAGAAGAGCAGCACGCCCCAGACCACCAGGAGGGCGTACGCAAACCGTCGCACGATGTAGGCCAGCATCACTGTCGCTCCCGGTAGTAGGTGAAGACGCCGGGCACGACCAAGAGCACCACCATCGCCAAGACGAGGAAAGCAGGCCAGAGAATGGGGCGGTTCCAGGCGGCTCGCTTCTCTGCACGCAGGCCCTGATCCACGTCGTGATACTTCACCGTCGGGATACTCAAGCCGGGGGGCCTGACATGCTTGAGCCAGCCGTGGGTGAGCGCGTATTGCTCGGGGTGGAAGAGCTCAATCCAAGGCCGTTCACGTTCGAGAATGGTGCGCATGGAACGAATGAGCTCCTGCCGCTCTGGGCCATTTTCCAGCGCCTGCATCGCAGAGAAGAGCCGGTCGTACTCCTTGTCCTTGAAATTGGCGCTGTTCGGACCGCCGCTTTCGGAGCGAGCCATCGCAGTCGTCAGCAAGAACAAGAAGTTCTCCGGGTCCGGGTAGTCGGCAACCCAGCCCCACTGGAAGATCTGGTAGGCGCCATCGCGAACCTTCTCTTGGAACTTGTTGTAGGTCGTCGCGTCCAGCACCACGTCCAAACCAAGCAGGCGCCAGCGATTGACCCAGAACTGAAAGCGCAAGCGACCCTCCGGGCTGGTGTCAGCGACGTCGAAGGTGAGTCGCAGTGGACGGCCTGTCTTCGGATCGAGTCCCCCGGGGTACCCGGCTTCCTGGAGCAGAGCCTTGGCGCGCTCGAGATCAACCTGACGATATGGGTTCTGGTACTCGTCCTCGTAGCCGAAAATCCCCGGCGGCAGCGGAGAATGCGCGGGTATTCCGCGTCCGTTGGCAAACAAGCGCAGGTACTCGCGCACATCGACGGCTGCGCTCATCGCTTGCCGAAGCAGACGCGAGCGCTCGCCACCTGCACGGCCCACCAAAGGGTCGTCCAGGTTGAACCCAATGTAATAGACGGCCGGCTCCACGCTCTTGCTCAGCGATACGCCCATGCTGCGCATCTCTGGTGACAGACCGTGCTGGGTGATGACCTTGTCGAAGCTCTCGCGCGCGATACCAGAGATGTCGTAGTAGCCCTGGAGGAACTTGCCGAAGGCCGGGATGCTTTCCTTCTCCATGCGGAACTCAATCCGATCGAGCAGCGGCAATCGACTGCCGGCAGCAGCTCTGTCGGCGGGAGTCGCGTGCGCGTCGGGCGCCGGGAAGGTCGCCCCGACGGCTTCACCCGGGGCGGCATGGAGCCCGTAGTAGCTCTCGTTCTTGGAGAGCACCATGCGCGCGTGCTTCTCGTAGAGCGTCAGACGGAAGGGGCCGGAGCCCACGGGGTGCTCTGCAAATTCGGGCCGCCCTTGCTCCCCGTCGTACATCTCGACTGCCTCTGCCGGCACGGGCGAGCCGAAGTTCATGGCAAACCAGTAGAGGATCTGCGGGTACGACTCGCTCAGCGTGATCTCCACCACGTGCTCGTCCCGCGCGCGCGCGCCCTCGAAGCCCCCCACGCGCTCGTACTGCTCGCTGACGCGGAGCTTGGCGAAGGCCGGGTCCTGACTGCGACGCCGTTCTAGTTCCTTGGAGAAGGCCACGAAGCCGACGAGACGCGAGAATGGCTCCGTCACCGGGCTCGCGACCAGCGGGTCGGCGATGCGCCGCAGGGCAAAGACCACATCCTTGGCCGAAACCGGGCGGGTCCCTCGAGCTCCGAAGCACGCATCTTCGGTGAAGGTGAGGCCTGGTCGCAGCACGAACGTATAGCGAACCCGACCATCCGCGAGCGGCTCCGCGGTGGGGACCTCCCGAGCCATGCCGGCGACGAGACGATACGGCCGCTCGAAGTAGTGGTACTCGAGCAGCGTATCGTACACCTCCGCGACGATGATTTGATCGGCCGTGCTGTAGGCAACCTGCGGGTCGAGCGTCTTCGGGGGCTCGGAGTAGGCGCGATACAGAATCTTCTTCGACTCGTCCGCGTCCGCGTAGGGGCTATTCGAGCAACCGCCCAACAGGACTAGGACGATCCACAGCGCGAGGAGCGGCAGAGCTCGAGTCACACGGAAAGTCCGCGCTGCTGCCGGTAGCGCCGAATCAGCGCATTGGTCGAGGAGTCGTGGGCGAGCTCCCGGGGCGCCCCGGAAAGTTCCGGCACGATGCGCTTGGCCAGCACTTTGCCCAGCTCCACGCCCCATTGGTCGAAGCTGTTCACGTCCCAAATGATGCCCTGCACGAACACTTTGTGCTCATAGAGCGCTACCAGCGCGCCCAGCGCGAACGGCGTCAGCTGCTGCACCATGATCGTGTTCGTGGGACGATTGCCGGGGAATACGCGGTGCGGCACCAGCGCCGCCGCCGTGCCTTCGCGCTGCACCTCGGCCTCGGTCTTGCCGAAAGCGAGCGCCTCCGTCTGAGCGAAGAAATTGGCCATGAGCAAGTCGTGCATGGCCTCGTCCTCGACGGACAGTGGGTTCTGACTGAGCGCAGCACCAATGAAGTCACAAGGAATGAGCTTCGTGCCCTGGTGAATCAGCTGATAGAAAGCGTGCTGCCCGTTGGTACCCGGCTCGCCCCAAATGACCGGCCCCGTCTGATACTGGATCTGACGGCCGTGGCGGGTGACGCGCTTGCCGTTGCTCTCCATGTCGAGCTGCTGCAAATACGCTGGAAAACGCCGGAGGTACTGATCGTACGGCAAGACCGCGTGGCTCTCGGCACCGTAGAAATTGTTGTACCAGATGCCCAAGAGCGCGAGGATCACCGGCAGGTTCGCCTCGAACGGAGCCGAGCGAAAGTGCTCGTCCATCGCCCGCAATCCGGCGAGCAGATCGTGAAACCCGCTCGGTCCGATGGCGAGCATCAGGGATAGGCCGATCGCGGAGTCGAACGAGTACCGTCCGCCGACCCAGTCCCAGAAGCCGAACATGTTCTTGGTGTCGATGCCGAATGCCGCCACTGCGTCGGCATTGGTGGAGACGGCAACGAAATGTGAAGCCACGGCATCGGCCGAGCCCAGGCGATCGATCACCAGCTGACGCGCGAGTTTGGCGTTCGCGAGCGTCTCGAGCGTGGTGAACGTCTTCGAGCAGACGACGAACAGCGTCCGCGCGAGGTCGAGGTCACGCGTGGCTTCCGCGAAGTCCGTGGCGTCCACGTTGGACACGAAGCGCACCGCCAGGCTCCTTTGGCTATACGCGCGCAGAGATTCATAGGCCATGAGCGGCCCGAGATCAGACCCGCCAATGCCGATGTTGACGATGGTGTCGATGCGCTCGCCCGTAAAACCGACATGGGCACCGCTACGCACACGGTCACAGAACGCGCCCATGGCGCTGAGCACTTCGTGGACATCGCCGACGACGTTGCGCCCTTCGACGAGGACTTCGGCCGACGAGCTGGCCCTGAGGACGGTGTGCAGCACGCTGCGTCCTTCGGTCAGGTTGATCTTCTCGGCGCCGAACATGGCCGCGATCGCATCGCCGAGTCCGCGCGCACGCGCCAGATCGACCAGGAGCGCCATCGTGTCTTTCTCGATGAGGTTCTTCGAGTAGTCGAGGTAGATGCCGGCCGCCTCGATGCTGAAGCATTGCGCGCGGTCGGGCTGCTCGGCAAAGAGCTGGCGGAGGTCCAGTCTGGCCCGCTCCTGCTTGTGTCGCAGGAGGGCCTGGAACTCGGGCGTGGTCGTCAAATCGGGCAGAGCTGGAATGTCGGACATGGCTGGATCGCGGCCGCATCATCGCCCATAGCGGCGCAAAGCCAAGAGGCGGCCGCCCGAGACGAAGGAGCGCTCGAGGGGCTGGTTTTGGCCAGGGTCAGACGGCGGGGGTCAGCGGGGGATGAGCGACGAGTGGCGCACGTCCCGTCCGTCGACCATGAACACCACCATCTCGGCAATGCTGGTCGCATGATCCGCGACGCGCTCGATGGCCTTGGCGACGACCCAGAGCCGCATCATGGCCTCGATGCGGTCTGGATGATGCGCCATCGTCGCCGCCAACGCAGAAGCAAAGCGTGCATAGTGCTCGTCGATTTCCCGGTCTCGCTGGACGAGACGAGACGCGCGAATCACGTCACCCGCGACCAGCGAGTCGAGCGCGTCGTGCAGCATCTCGCGAGCCAGCGCCGACAGGTGCTCGAGGTCCGCAAGCTGGCGTTGGTGCGGCGTACCCTTCGAGTCCAGCGTGCGCTCGCAAATCCCCGTCGCGAGATCGCCAATGCGCTCCAGATCGGTCACCACCTTGAGGATGGTGGTCACGAAACGCAAATCGGAGGCCATGGGCTGACGGCGAGCGAGTAGCTGCACGCAGGTGGCGTCGATCTCGCGCTCGAGCCGATCGACTGCCGCGTCCGAGTTGGCCACCGACTGGGCGGCACGTAGATCGAGCTCCACGAAGGCGCGCACGCCTTCGCAGAAATGAGCTTCGACCGTGGCCCCCATGAGGAGCACTGCCCCCAAGAGCTCGTCGAGCTCGGTCTCGTAGCCCTGGTCGATGTGCCGCCGCCCCACTTGCATCGTCTTCTCCTGCGCTCGAGGACCAAAGCGGCCCCGACCTCGGGAAAGTAACCGCTCCGCCGTAGGGGGCCCAGTTTCTTTCCCGTGGCTTTTTGGTGGCGCACGCACGACCCTCCGGTGCTCGAAGACGCCCGCCCCGCGAAATATCCGCGTTCTCGGCACGAGCGGCCCGCGCTGGCGGCCCGTGAGCCGTTCAGCTCGCGCTGGTAGGAATGCCCGGCAGGCGAACGAAGAAGGTGGTCCCCTTCCCTACCTCGCTCTCGACGCGCACCGTGCCACGCATCGACTCGACCAGGTGCTTCACGATCGCGAGACCGAGACCCGTGCCGCCGAGGTCGCGCGAGCGGCCAGCGTCGACCCGGTAGAAGCGTTCGAACAGGCGCGGCAAGTGCTTGGGCTCGATGCCGGCGCCGTCGTCCCGAACGGAGAACTCCACCCAGTCCTCGTCCTGCCGGGCGTAGAGCTGCACCCGCTTACCCATGCCCGAGTATTTGACCGCGTTGTCCACGAGATTCGAAATGACGTGCTCGAGTGCCTTGCGATCGGCGCGTACCGACGAAACGCCCGCTTCGGCGCGCACCTCGAGCGTCACGTTGCGACGAGCGGCTCTTTCGTCGAAGAGCGAGGCGATGTGATGCATGACCTGGCCTGGCTCGAGTGCTCCCAGCGTGAGGCTGAACTGCCGAGACTCGATGCGCGACAAGTCGAGCAGATCCTCGACCAAGGACTGGAGCCGCGTCGCGTTGCGATCGATGATGTCCACGAAGCGGCGCGACATGTCAGGGGGTAGGTCTCCCTCTCCACCGAGCGTCTCTGCTGCCGAACGAATCGACGTCACCGGCGTGCGCAGCTCGTGCGATACGTTGGCCACGAACTCGCGCCGTAGATTCTCGAGCCGTCGGTTCTCGGTCACGTCCATGAAGACGCCGACGACGCCGACCGCCACGCCTTCCAGCCGCTGGATGCGCACCAAGAGCTGCCGCGGCAAGAGCCCACTGATGCGGATTTCGCCTTGGATGGGGCTGCCGGTGTCATCTTCGTCCTCGTCGAGATCGCCCTCGAGCGCCGCGTCGACCATCTCCTTGAGCTCGGCGTGACGGACCACCTCGAGCAAAGAACGGCCAATGACGTCGCCCGACAAGAGGAGCATCTTGCGCAGTGCCGGATTGACCAGCACCACCTTCCCACCCTCGTCGAGGAACAGGACGCCTTCCTCCATACTGGAAAGGATGCCCGCGATGCGATCGCGCTCCTGGCGCAGGTCACCCAGCGTCGTGGACAGCGAGCGCGCCAGATGGTCGAGGGCATCGGCCAGCTGAGACAGCTCGCCCGCTCCCGGGATCCGAGCGCGAACCGTGAGATCGCCAGAGGCGATGCGCTTGGCTGCCCGTGTGAGGCTGGTCAGGCGCGAAGACAGCACCTGCACGAAGACGACCGCCACGACCAGCGCGCCGGACAGGGCCAACATCGCGGCCACCACGAGCACCCGTCGGAGCGCCTCCAGCGACTGGTCGATGGTGGTCATCGGCACCGACAGCCGGACGACACCCACCACCTTGCCCGCCTCCCGCAGCGGCGATGCCAGGTAAAACATCAGGCGATCCGACGTCTCCGAGTGCCGATGAGAGGCACCGATCTTGCCCGTCAGGGCAACGTGGACCTCAGGCCGGGAGCTGTGGTTGTCCAGCGTCTCGAGCTCGGTCGGCGTGAGCGTAGAATCGCCCAGCACCTGCCCGGTCACGGCGATGATGGTGACGCGGGCCTGCGCCTTGGCACCCAGCGCGTCTGCAGTGGCGTCCCAATCTTTCCCCTCGAAGTCGCCCAGCTGGTCGGTTTCGATCTGGTGAGCCACCAGCTCGAGGCGCACCAAGAAGTCACTCTCGATCTGCGCTTTCGCCGATCGCTCCGCTTCGCGACTGGAGTATGCGTAGGCGATGAGCACGGCCAGGCCGATCAGCCCGAGCGCCAGGAGAAAAAGCTTGAGCCGAAGCTTCACCGCTCAATCGCCTTCGGGCGGAGCGCCCAGGAAGCGGTAGCCGACACCGCGCACCGTCTCGACGTAGTCGCGCGCCGCCCCGAGCTTTTCTCGCAGGCGCTTGACGTGAGTGTCGACCGTCCTGGTGGTGACGTCGGCGCGGATGCCCCAAACGACGTCGAGCAGGACGGTGCGGCTCTGCACCCGGTCGCGTCGTTCATGCAGGATGGAGAGCAGCTTGAACTCGAGGGCGGTCAGGTCGAGTTCCTCACCATCCACCCACGCGCGGTGCGCCTGCCGGTCGAGGCGCAGACGTCCGAATACGTTGGCGTCGGATTCCGCCGCTGGGGCGTCCTTACGTCGCAAGACTGCACCGATGCGCAACGTGAGCTCACGCAGTGAGAACGGCTTGGCGACGTAGTCGTCCGCACCGATCTCGAAGCCGACCACGCGGTCAATCTCGTCGCCCCGTGCCGTGAGCATGACGATGGGCACACTCCGAAGGCTCTCGTCCGTCTTGAACTGGCGGCAGACCTCGAGGCCGTTCATGTCGGGCAGCATCAGGTCGAGCAGCACCAAGTCGGGCCGCCGCTCGCGCCCCTTCCGGAGCGCGCCCTCGCCGTTGGCCACGGTCTGCACCTCGTGCCCAGCGTTGGTCAGGTTGAACTCCAGGAGCTGCCTGAGATCGGCCTCGTCTTCGACCACCAAGATGCGCGCCATACGAAGCCTCCCACGGACCCATCGTGCCGGCTCGCCAGGCAGCTCGACGCTCTTTGGGCCACGGGCCGCCTCCCATGACTGACGGGCAGTGTAAAGCCTCGCCCGCGCGACGCGTCCCGCGGGCTGCCCGCGCACTCGTCCCCCCGAGACGCCAAAAAAGGTTTTCGCTTCGGGGGCTTCCGTGGGCGGGCACTTTTGATAAGACGCCGGACCAGGAGGAGAACGAAAGCATGCAGTCTTTGATTCACGCCCCGACCCGCGCCCAGCGCGGCGCGCAGAAGCTCGTATCCCTTTTCGTTCTGGCCCTGGCTGTCGGCGGCTGCGGTCCGTCGAAGGCGGACATGCAGGCCCAGATCGACAAGTACAACAAGCTGGCCAGCGAACACGAGACCGAGAAGGACAAGCGCGCTCAAGCCGAGAAGGAGCTCGCCGAGATGAAGGCCCGCGCCGCTGAGCTGCGCAAGAAGCTGGAAGCAGCGGGCATGAATTTGGACAACCTGTCCTTGCAGGTGGCCGAGAGCGCGACCGAGAAGGAGCGCCTGGCCCAGACGATGCAGGAGCTCCAGGCCGCACTCGAGGAGTACAAGAAGCGCGCCCAGCAGCTCGAGCGCATTCAGGCTCGCTTCGACGAACTGCGCAAGAAGCTCCAAGAGCTGACCCAGTTCGGCCTCAAGGTCGAAATTCGCCACAATCGCATGGTGATTCGCCTCCCGGGTGACGTTCTCTTCGACTCCGGCAAGACCGACCTGAAGAAGGAAGGCAAAGAGGTCGTGGCGAAGGTGGCCGAGGTCATCCGCAAGGATGCAGGCCTGAGCGCTCGCTACTTCCAGGTGGCGGGGCACACCGACAACAAGCCCCTCGCGGGCGGCAAGTACGGCGACAACTGGGGCCTCTCCGCAATGCGCGCGCGCGAGGTTTTGCTCCAGATGGTCAAGCCGACTGCCGGCGGCGGCGGCGGACTCGATCAGAACAAGCTGCACGCCGCAGGCTTCGGCGAGACCGACCCCGTAGCGACGAACGGCACCGACGACGGTCGTAAGCAGAATCGTCGCGTCGAGCTCGTCGTTTTGCCCGACGTGTCGGAAATGCTCGACCTCGGCGCGATGGCGCAGGAGCCCGCCGCTCCCGCCAAGCCCGCGGCCAAGGCTGCAGCACCGGCTCCCGCCGCGCCTGCAGCAGCACCGGCTACACCCGCAAAGAAGTAAGCCCAGTCCAGTAGGCCCGACTCAGGCCCGCGCGACGAGACCTCGTCCCGCGGGCCTCGTCGTATCCGGGTGACGGCTTACGTCCGCGCCCGACGTGGCGTCATCCCCATCTCGGCCAGCGACGTCCGCGCTTGACGCGGCGTCAGTCCTGACCAAGCAAGAAAATCTCGCCGGCTTCCACCACCTGTACGCCCGGTGACCAGTCGGCCGCGACCGTGCGCATGGCGCGCGCCACGACACGCGCAGGAACGGGCCGCAGCTTCGCGAGGGCTGGCCAAGCAGGCAGGCCGCGCAGCAGGCGCAGCGCGCTGGCCTCAGCGGGGCGTGGCGAAGGCCTCTCACCGTCGAGCAAACCGGGCCGCAGAATCCTGGTGGACGTGAACGGGAGTCGGGTGACGGCGCGCTCGAGCAAACCCTTCATGCGCGGATAGAAGAACGGGCTGTGCGGCGACGCGCCCCCGGCCGACACCAGGACATAGGCTGGAACGCCCCGCAGTGCGGCACCCTCGGCCAGCCTGAGGTTCAAGTCGTGGTCGACGGCGAACTGCGCTCGAGTACCGCCGGCTGCTTGCCGTGTGGTGCCGAGGGCCGAGAACAGCACCTCGCCCTCGAGCAGCGGAGACAGCGCCCCCACGTCGGCAAAATCCACCACGCGCTCGTCGAGCTTTGCGTGCGGAGACCCCGATGGCTTGCGCACGAACGTACGAACGACGTCGTAGTCGCCGTCCTCGAGCAGCTGCTGAACGAGCTCTCTTCCGACGAGCCCGCTGGCCCCAACGACCAATGCAACCCGGGTGCCGCTGGAATCGCCCGCCGGGGCCACGCTGCTCACGAGCAGCCTCCCCGGGAGGCGATCGGCGGCCCAGCGGTCACTCCGCCTCGGCTTCTGCGCCGGCGTCCTTCTTGTCGGCCTTCTTCTGGAACTTGCTCTCTTCGGCAAAGGCCCAGTCGGCGGCCCAGCTGCCCACGGCGTAGATGGTGTCGCGTCCTTCGACCTTCACCCAGCGCGCGCTCCCCTCGGAGTTCGAACCGAAATGGAGGCGAGTCTCGCCGCTGGCAGACTTGATCGTGAGCACGGAGAGGGGCTTCTCGAGCCCGGTATCGGCCGCCGTCTTGCCATCGGCAAAAGCAGTGGCGTTGAGCACCTTGTACGCGCGCAGCAGGTCGAGCACCTTACCGCCGTCGAAGTCCTTGATCGGAGCGAGCGCTCCCGCCTTGGCCTTCTTGAACTTCCCGGACCAGGCGGCCTTCTCGGCTTCCTTGTCCGCCTTTTCGGCGTCGGCTTCGCCCTCGGCTGCTTCCTTCTTGGCCGGGGTCGCGCTCTTGTTGAAGAGGAACTCGCCTGCCTCGCCCTTGACGCTGACCTCCGTGACCGCGTCGGTGTCGATCTCGACGATCTTCAGGTCACGCCAGCCCTTGGTGTCGCGAGCGTAGCTGTAGCTCGAGAACCCTTCGAGGCTGAACACGCCGTCCTGACCCGCCAAGCGCGCCATCTGACCACGTCCGCCGCTCTTGCCCGTCCACAGCTCGAAGACAACCTTGTCGCCCTCGTAAGCCTGCACGTGCAGCGCCTTCTCGTCCGTGAGGTCGTACATCTCGTAGGCGCTGGTGCCAGACGCCACCCGCTCCTTGACCGCGACCTTGGTGAGGTTCGTGAGGGCACTGTCGACGTTGTTCTGATTGGCCAGGGCAGAAAGTGGTTCAACCAGTCGCCAGGTCTCGCCTTCCTTCGCCAGGACGTGACGTACGGCAGGCTCGGCCTTGCCGCCGTCCTCAGCGCTCTTGGCCGGCTTCTCGATGACGAGCTTCGTCACCTTTCCCTTGGCCTCTTCGCTGAACTCGACCTTGGGCAGGTCCTTCTCGGCCCCGGCCACGGTGTGCGCGAGCGTTTCCTTCTTCTCCGCCTGCTTCTGCATGTAGAAGGCGCCGCCGAGCAAAGCCAGGACGCCTGCCGCAACGTAGAGCTTGGTTTCAGAACCTTTTGCCATGTCTTCCTCGAAGATGTCGGGTGTCTCGTGCTCGGTTCAGGCGGCCGCAGCTGCCTTGCGAGTGCGCTCCGGGGCCTGGGAGCGACGAGCGTCGCGGCTACGCCAGCGCAGGAGACCAATCAGAGCAAACACGATCGGTACGCCCAGCGTGAGCGTCCACTGCACGTTTTTCTGCAGATTCTTGCGCGCCTGGCGATACTCCTCGTCCTTCTTGCGGATCTCCTCGTCGGAGTCCTGCACCTTGAACTCGGGCTTCTTGACGCTGGAGTAGGTGAGATTCGGCTCGCCCAGGATCTTGGCGCTGGCCGCGATCAGGTCCACGTCGCCACTCATCCAGTCGAAGATGTTCTTCATCGCCAGGATGGTCGCCGTGAGATATTTCTGCGCGTAGGGTCCCGCGATCATCTGCAGCTCTTGATCGCCGCCCATGCCGCCGAACTGAGCCATCTGACCTTGCATCTCCGGACCGTTGCCGGCGTACGCGAAGGGGTTCGTGATGAACTGCGATGAGGCAATCACGAGCACGCGCGAGGAGCCTGCAGCGACTTCGGGTGTCGTGATGCCCTCGCCGGGCTTGCCCGCGTAGGCGCTCTTGAGCTTGCCTTCGGCCGTGGCGGCCAGGATGCGCTGGCTGAATGGGGGCTTCGGCTCCCAATTGTCGCGCAAGCTCATGTCGATCGTCTCTGATTCGACCGCGTTGGCGGCCGGGGTCGAGCGCGCGACGGCTGCGAGCTTGACGTCCTTGGGCTGACGGTCGCGCAAGAGAACGAGGCTCGACGGGAATGGCAGCATCAGCTCGTCCATCCGGAAGAAGCCGGGGAAGGCCGTGTCGAGCAGCGTCTCGTCCTCGGTGAAGCGGGGATCGTTGACGACGTGGGCGATACCGGGGTGACGGATCCACGCCATCGTACCCATGCCCACCATCACGGGGATGCGGAACTGAGCACCGTGATCGAGCACGGCGTCCTTCTTCATCTCGATGCCGTAGCCGCTGAGCAGTCCGTCGAGTCCGTGCAGATTGAGCTCGGACATCATGGTCGCGTCGTTTGGCTTGAGGTTCACCGCAGAAGCGATCACCACCAGCGCCTTGTTGCCGGCCATCAAGAACTCGTCGATGCGACGCAGCTCCTTCTCCGTGTAGTCCTGGCTGGGCTGAGTGAGGATGAGGCCCTCGATGCCCTGGTCGATGGCGCTCGCTCCACCGCCCAGATCCACGTCTTCCAGCGTGTAGAACGGGAAGTTCGAGGTGATGATCTGCTGCAGATTGGGCGACGGATTCTGACCCTGACGCGCCACCAGGTTGCTATCGGAGAGCTTCAGCTCGCTCTTGCCGGTGATGACGCCGATGCGGTGCTTGATGCCGTCGTTCTTGTCCCGGATCTCGCGGATCTTGTTGGTGATGAAGAACTCGAGGCCGGTGTTGCGGGCCGGATGGAGAGCAGGAATCACGCCCTTCTCGCCGCCGTACTTGAGCACGATGCCCATGAAGCCTTGCGTGATGGACGCCTGCGAGTCGCCGGTTGCGCTGGCTTCACCGAAGGGCTGCTCCTGCACGCCTTCTTCACGAGCCTTCTCCTTCTGCTCGTCGGTCGTCGGCTCGATGATGGTGTACTTGAACTTTCCACCACCGTTCCGCTCGTACTCCTTGAGGAGATCGGTCAGGTCGCGCACGAAGGCGTCGAGCTGCGCCAGGCCGGTCTTGACGTACACGTCGACCTGCACCGGCTCCTTGAGCGACTTCACCAGGCGACCCGAACCCTGAGACAGCGTGAACCGCTCGGTTCCGGTCGTATCGATGCGCTTGTAGGCGCCTGCGCTGAGAAGGTTGGCCACGACCACGATCGCCGTGATCACCGCCAGGTAGAGCCCGGTTTGAGCTGCTGCCTTACGCTTTTCTTGCTGTGTTGCCATGGATCATGCCCACTTGCGCCGCTCGAGCGAGCGGAAGGAAACGACGAGCGCCAGGATGGTGATCGACAGGAAGAAGACCACGTCGCGCGTGTCGATGAGTCCGCGCATGAAACCAGTCATGCGCGATTGGAAGCTGACATAGTGAAGGACGTTGGCGAGAGTTCCGTCCATCTGGTCGGCCATCGAGCCCGAGAACCAGAAAGCCCCGAGAACGAAGAAGGTGATGAAGAAGCTCACCGCCTGGCTGTCGGCGAGCGAGCTGATCAAGAGCCCGACTGCGACGGCAGCGGCCGAGTACAGCAAGAGGCCGACATAGCCGCTGATCACCGGACCCATGTCCATCGGCCCGAGCGTCCACGGGAACTTGAACATGAGGATTGGGTAGGCGAGCGATGCACCAATCACGGTGAGCACGAGGCCGAGCGCCCCGAGGTACTTACCCATGATGACGTCGCTGTCCTTCACGGGCAGCGTGATCAACATCTCGAGCGTGCCGCTGCGGCGTTCCTCGGCCATCAAACGCATCGTGACGACCGGCACGACCAGCATCGCCAGACCGGCCGGAATGAACTCGAACAAGGGCTGCAGCGTGGCGCGATCAATCTGCCAGTAGCCGCCCTGGTACATGAAGAACATCAAGCCGAGGCCGAAAAAGCTCAGGCAGATGACGACGTAGGCGAGGGGCGAATCGAAGTAGGCCCGAAACTCGCGCTTGGCGATGGTCAGTAGCGTGTTCATGCGTCCTTCTTCTCCTCGGACTCCTCGGCGTCGTCGCCCTCGTCCTCATCGTCCTGGTCGTCTCGATCGGCGGCTTCGTCGTCGCCGTCGTCCGATTCATCGTTCCACGCCAAGCCGCGATCCATGGCCTCGTCGCCACGCGTGAGATCCCGGAAGACCGCATCGAGAGACTGAGCGTCGCGACGGAGCTCCAGCATGAGCCAACCTTGGGCCACCATGAGCTGGAAGATCTCCGCCCGCAGGTCGGAGTCCTTCTCGCCGGACACCTCGATCTTGTGGACGCTCTCGTCGGTCGGGAGTTCACGGCTCCGGAGCGCACCGCGAATGCCTTCGAGCGCCTCGCGCAGCTCACTGATCCTGGGCGCCGACTTGCCGGACAACCCGGTCTTCTCGTCGACCGTGACCAGATAACGGACGCTGCCCGTCTTGGCGCGAATTTCCTCGAGCGGACCGTCGGCAACCACCTTGCCCTTGGAGACGATGATCGCTCGAGCGCAAGCTTCCTCCACCTCGGACAGGTTGTGGGTGGAGAGGAGCACCGTGCGATCCTTGCCGATCTCCTTGATGTAGCGAATGACCTCCGCCTTCTCGTTGGGGTCGAGGTCGGCGGTGGGCTCGTCGAGCACCAGAATCTGCGGGTTGTGGAGCAGCGCCTGACCGAGGCCGACGCGCTGGCGGAAGCCGTGGGACAGCGCCGAGATGTCCTTGTCGAGCACCTGGGCCAGGCCGCACACCTCGATGATCGACTCCAAGCTCTTGCGGAAGGCTGCGGCATCGAGGCCACGCACGTCGGCGACGAACTTGAGGTAATCGCGAACCACCATATCGGTGTAGAGCGGCGCGCGCTGCGGCAAGTAGCCGAGGTTTCGCCGCACTTCGAGCGGATCGTCGAACACGTCGATCCCCCGCACCTTCGCCGTTCCGCTGGTGGGCGCGAGGAAGCAGGTCAAAATGCGCATCGTCGTGCTCTTGCCGGCGCCGTTCGGCCCCAAGAACCCGACCACTTCACCCTTCTCGACCTCGAAACTGATCTTGTCGAGCGCCCGCACCGATCCGAAGCGCTTCGTCAAATCGCTGGCCTGGATCATCACGTCTGCTGTCATAACTTTCCCTCGTTACCGCTGCTCGCTGGGGCACCCGTAGCGGACGACTCTGTCGAGATTCGTCCGGGGCCGGTTTCGTCCAGCTGGCCCGCGCGGGCAGCCTGGCGAGCCCCCGGCGCGAGGCGGGCGGATGGTAATCACCACTAGATCACTGTCAAACTGCCGCTCTTCCGGCCCCGATCAGGGCGCTTTGTCGGCCGCTGGTCGGGCGACCTCGCGCGGGTCCGGCGCGAGCGAAACCACCCCTCGGGCGCTCCTATTCCTGGTCGCTTCGACTTTTGTGTCCCCCTGCAGCGCGCCGCGGTGAGCGCTCGATCGCTCTCCGGCGAGCCAGGCCCGCCGTACGCCAGGGTGCACTCAAACGCAAATCTTCCCGCGTAGTCAGCCGAAGAGGGCTCGCTCGACGACTTCTTGCGTCAGGTGCGGAGCGAAGATTTCGATGAACGAATACACGTAACCCTTGAGATAGGCCCCCGGACGAATGCCGATGCTCGTCGTCGACGTCGGAAACAGGTGCGAGGCGTCGCGCACTCCGATGCCGCGATCGACGGCTTCATCGACGGCCATGCTGGCCACGATGCCGACACCGAGACCCAAGGCGACATAGGTCTTGATGATGTCCGCATCGATCGCCGTCAGAACGACGCTGGGCCGGAGCCCTTTGGAGGTGAAGGCGGCATTGATCTGCGAACGGCCGGCGAACGCGAACGCGTAGGTCACGACGGGATACTGCGCGACGTCCGCCAGAGTCAGCTGCTCGAGCTCGAGGATCGGATGCCCGAGAGGCGCGATCACAGAGCGGTTCCACTCGTAGCAAGGGAGAACGACGAGCCCCTGGTCTTCTCCCACCGCTTCGGTGGCAATGGCCAGATCGGCCTCGCCACTGGCCGCCAAGGTGCACACCTGGCTGGGGCTGCCCTGGTGCAAGGCCAGCTGGACGCGCGGAAACCGGCCCATGAACGTCTTGACTGCTTGCGGCAGCGCATAACGCGCCTGCGTGTGCGTCGTCGCGATCGTGAGTGTGCCTTGCTCGGTGCGATGAAAGTCACTCGTGATGTCGCGCAGAGCGTCACGGTCGCGCAGCATGCGCTGCGCGATGCGATGCGCCTCGAGCCCAGGATCCGTGAGTCCGATCAGACGCCGCCCGCTGCGCTTGAACAGCGGGAAGCCGAGCTCTTCCTCCAGCACCTGCAGCTGCTTGCTCACGCCCGGCTGCGATTGACGTAGCTCCGCCGCCGCCCGCGAGACATTGAACTCGCAGCGAATGACCGCCTCGAGGATCTCCAGACGCTGCAGATTCACCGTCTTCCCCTGTGGGACCCTCGAATCTCGCTGGTACTGAACTGCCCGACGACGTTGCGCAGCATCTGCCCCGTGCCGTCGGCGATCTCACCGTCGAACAGCAACTTTGGCCTTCCGCCTCGCACGACACAACGGATCCGGACGCGGTCGAGACCAACTCGCTCGACGATGTCCGACACGTCTGCCAAGAGGCGCGGCGGGATGCGTCCCTGACTCTTGACGATGCGGCCGCCCTGGACGACGAGCTCGAACAAGAAGAGCACGCGCCGCAGTCGCCAATAGATGTAGACGCCACCGAGAATGAGCGCGACGAAAAGCCACTTGCGCATCGCGCTGTCTCAATAGCAGGGCTCCTGTCTCGAGAGCAGGGCTCCTCGCCACGGCGCGCGTTTTCGAACGCACGCTGACGGGCACGACTCGCCCGCGAGCGGATCAGCGGCTCGGATCAGCCGTTCGATGTCTCGCCAGGTTTCTTGCCGGGGGCGACGAAATAGCCCGATTGTAGGGGCGCGGCGCGCTCCGCGGTGCCATCGCCCGTGCTCACGGTCGGGGAGCGGGAGCTCCGCACGGGCGGCATGGTGGTGAAGCCACCGTCGGCGGGGCCTTCGCTCGGTTGCCTCACGCCCGGGCGCACCGTCGGCAGCGTATTGGCCGGGGGCACCGGAATGCTCGTCTGCGAGCCAATGACTCGCCGGAGTTGCGCGATGATGCGCGTGCTGCCGATGTCGTGCTCCGTCATGGGCACGACGCCGCGCGCGATCAGCGGACGCTTCTGCCGCAAAATCTCGAGACGCGGGTTGAAGCCCGCCTTGAGTGAGTAGGCCGACACTGGCATCAGGATGGGAATGCGCGTCTCGTACTTCTCGGACAGGAGGAGTGCGACTCCGATGCCGTCGACGGTTTGACCGTGCACATCGCGATGCAGGTGATAGGGCAGGACGAGCAGGTCCACGTCGAGGAGATCGGCCCAGCTCGCTGCTTCTTCGTCGGGGGTGCGCGCGTCGATGGTGAGGCCTGGTCCTTGACGGTAGCCAATCGACTCCAAGAAGCTGGTGATGCGCTCCCGGAGCGCACGCGCCTCCGGACGCACGAACGCAAAAACCTTACCCATCCTACTATCTAGGCAGTCTAACTGCCCGTAATCGCGCAGCAAGCCGGAACACGCCTTCAGGTGGTCCAACGTCGCAGTCGAGCCGTGTTCTCGCGAATTCTGGTCCAAGTCTTTTGGCTCGGAAGGGAGGCGGAGCCGCCGCGGCGCTCTCGCGCCGACCAGAGCGGGGCTTTCGACGGTCGAAGACCAGCAGGGCTCGGGGCACGGCCCGGCTACCTGGCTTGGCCTGATGCGGACTACGGCGCGAGCCCGATGCGACGCGAGCCTGCGCCAGCTCAGCCGTGTTAGGACCGCGCTCCACGATGGGCGGGCAGCTGGAGCTCAAGGACCTCGGGCTCTTCGAGCCTGTCCCTGCGGGACCGAATCCAGCGGTCCAGCTGGTGCGCGTCGCGCTGCCCGTACCGCTCGGGCAAGCCTTCACCTACGCCGTCCCGCCGGAGCTCGCCTACGTCGCTCCCGGAGCTCGAGTGGCCGTCGAGTTCGGCCGGCGGCGTTGCCTCGGGGTGGCGCTGGAGCTGACGAGCGAGCTCCCGGCCAACGTGACCCGGGAGCGCATCAAGCCCCTGCTCGGAGTGCTCGACCGCGAGCCGGCACTGCCGACCGAGCTATTGACCTTTCTGATGGAGCTTTCGCGCTACTACATCGCCCCCATCGGCGAGGTGCTGCGCCTCGCTCTGCCATCGCTCGAACGCACGCTCGCCGACGAGGCAGGCCGCAGCTTGGGCAAGAAGGTGCGCGGCGTGGGTCAGCTGGTGCAGGTCGCGAGCGCGATCCCAGCCGCCGAGCGACCTGACGGCCCCATTCTTTCCGGGCGAGCAGCCGAGGTCTTCGCCGCCCTGGAAGCCGAAGGTCCGCTCGAGATCGCCGTCTTGGCTGGCCGCATTTCGAACGCCCGGGCCGCCATCAAGCGCCTCGCCGAGCGGGGCTGGGTCAAAGTCGAGCGCCAGGCCAGAAAGACAGACCCGTACTTCCAAGCCACCATCGAGCGCGATGAGCCGAAAGTCCTGAATCCGGGGCAAGCGCGGGCGAAGGCCGCCGTCGTGGCGGCCCTCGATGCGGGACAGGCTGCGTCGTTTCTGCTCGACGGCGTGACGGCATCCGGAAAAACCGAAGTGTATCTATCCGCAGCGGCGCACTGCCGCGCGAGTGGACGCGGCGCCATCGTCCTCGTGCCGGAGATCGCACTCACGCCGCAGCTGGTGGGACGATTTCGAGCCCGGCTGGGAGACGAGATTGCCGTCTTGCACAGTGGCCTGTCGGAGCCTGCCCGTCTGGACATGTGGCGAAGACTGAAGCAAGGCGAGCTCGGTGTGGCGATCGGAGCCCGCTCCGCGCTCTTCGCGCCGGTGCCGAACCTCGGCTTGATCTGCGTCGACGAGGAGCACGACCCTTCCTTCAAGCAGGAAGAAGGCGTGCGCTACAGCGCGCGCGACATGGCGCTCTTGCGCGCTCACCGCTGCGGCGCCGTGTGCGTGCTCGGCACGGCAACGCCCTCGCTCTCCAGCGAGCTGGCCGTGCGACAGGGCCGGATGCAGCGCTTGAAGCTGACCGAGCGCGCGCACAGGGCCGCAGCGCTGCCCAAAATCGAGGTCATCGATCTGCGACGCTACGGCCCGGGCCCGAGTGGTGATCCGCTCCTCAGCCTCCCCCTGCATCGAGCACTCGAGCAGAACCTGAAGGAACGCGGACAGAGCATCCTCTTTCTGAATCGGCGCGGATTTGCTCCCAGCCTCGTGTGTAGCGATTGCGGTCACATCGCTCGCTGCCCGAGCTGCTCCGTGGCGCTCACCATTCACAAGCAACGCGGTGGCTATCTGTGCTGCCACTATTGCGACCACCAGCAGCCGCTTCCAACGGTCTGCGAGGCTTGCAAATCGCAGCGTCTGCTCGAGGAAGGCGCAGGGACGGAGAAGATCGAAGAGCTGCTCGAGCGTTCCTTTCCCGAGGCGCGCGTCGCCCGGCTCGATCGTGACGTTGCAGGGGGCCTCAAGAGTGAACAAGTGCTGAGTCGCATGCGACGCGGTGAAGTCGACATCCTGGTCGGTACTCAGATGGTCACCAAAGGTCACGATCTGCCGCAGGTGACGCTCGTGGGCGTCCTGAACGCAGACTCGGCTCTCAGCTTGCCCGACTTCCGCGCCGCCGAGCGAACCTTTCACTTGCTCGTGCAGGTCTCCGGCCGGGCCGGGCGCGCCGATCGACCCGGACGCGTGCTGATCCAGACGCGCTGCCCGGAACACCCCGCCATCGCCCGCGCGGTGGCGCACGACGTAGCCGGGTTTCTCTCGCTGGAGCTGCGACAGCGCGAGGAACTCTCCTACCCCCCCTATTCGCGGACGGCGCTCGTGCGCTTCGACGCCATCGATGAGGGTGAAGCGCTGCGCGAAGCACGACGCCTGACGGCACTTTGCACGCGCGCAGCACCCGAGGTGCAAGCCCTGGGGCCGACTGCAGCTCCCCTCGCCCGCTTGCGCAGCAGGTATCGTTTCCAGCTCCTACTCCGGGCCAGCAAGCGAGAACCACTGCGTCGCGCGCTCTTGACCGTCGCTCGCAGCGTGCCAAAGGGCAAGGTGCGGGTGAGCATCGACGTGGATCCGGTGAGCATGTTGTGACGCTGCCCAGGGCAGGCTAGACCGGATGCCGGGGGCGGTGCGGCCCCACTCGTACCGCGCGCGAACCGATGAAGGACGGTGAGAACCGAGGTGCTCTGCAGCGCAGGCGGGCCAGTCTCGTGGTCGGCCTCCTGTTTGCGGCTTTGGGGACCGCCGCGCTCTGCCTGGGGTGCGCCAAGAAATGCTCGCGACTAGCCGCGTCCCAAGGGGCCGAGGAGCGATCGGGATTGAGGGAGGCAAAGGCCAGCACACCCGAAGGTGGCGCCCAGGGCCAAGGGACCAGCAAGAGCGAGCCGCCGAGCCCTCCGACTGGCTATGCTGCCGCCATCCGCACGCGCGCCTTCGCCGACGCAGCCCGACTCATCGACGCAGCGCCCAGCGAAGAACGCCAGCGTCCCGAGGTGCGCTACGCACGCGCGCTCGTGGCACTCGAGCAGGGCGACCCGAGCCGCGCGCTGGCCGAGATCTCCAGCCTGCGCAGCAGCACGCCGGCCTTTCAGCATCGGGCCGATCAGCTCACTCTGCGCATCGCCAAGCAAACGCGGGACGCGACGGTACTCGGCCACCTGCTCGCCCAAACGGGAGATCAAGCGTCCGCAGAAGATCGTCTCCTCTTGGCCGAAGTCCTGGTCGAATCCGGCCAGGTCAAGGAAGCGGAGGTTCGGCTGAGCGGCGTCATTCGTACGCTCGAACTCGAGAAGTCCACGGACGTCGAGCTCTTGGCGCGGGCCCGCGAAGCGCGGGCGCGCCTGCGTCGACAGCTGAGTCAAAGCCAAGCCGCGGCGGCCGACTTCCGCTGGCTGGCGCTGAATGCGGTCGGCGAGCCAGCGGCCGAGGGCGCCGATCAACAGGCCGAACACCTCGACCCACAGCACCCGCTCACTCGCTCCGAGCGCCTGGCGCGTGCGCGACGACTGAGCGAGCTCGGTCGCGTCGAGAACGTGAGCGAGGAGCTGCGACGACTCGCGCAAGCTCCCGGCGCTCCCCCCGAACCGCAAGCGCTCACGTTCGTTCGGGGTTGGGCGCTCTACGCATCGCGCACGGACTACGAAGGCGCGGCCGCGCTCTTCCAGCAAGCCTCACTCGAGACCGGCTCCGAGACCGCCAAATGCCGGTACTACCAGGCCAAGGCGCTGGCACGCAGTGGGCAGCATGCTTCCGCCATCGCCATCTATCGGCAGGTGGCCAAATTGGGCGGCCCATACGTCGAACCGGCGAGCTACGAGGCGGTGCGCCTCCTGCACCTGAGCGGCGACTGGACGAGCGCGATCAGCGGCTACGAGCGCTATCTGCAACGCTTTCCCAAGGGAGCGCATCGCGCTTCCGTCCTCGGTGACCTGCCGGTCGTTCGTCTTGCCGTGGGGGAGCACGACCAAGCCCGCCGCGAGCTCGCGGCCCTCGTTCGGCAAACGGACGATGCGCGTGAACGAGCCCGGCTACTCGAACTCGAGGCCGTTGCGGCAGCTGGTCAGAAGGACGCAAAGACTGCGGTCGCGCTCTTCCGTCAGGTCATCGAGGAGCAGCCTCTCACGCTCCCAGCGCTCTTGGCCCAGAAGAGACTGCGCAGTCTCGGTGCGCCGACGCCTCCGCTCTTGCCGCCGCACGACGCCGCCTACGATCTGCCCCCCCTTCCCCGACTTCGCCTGCCCGACCTGGCCGCGCGCCTGCATCGGGTGGGGCTCGACGCAGAGGCCGAGCTCGCCTTGAAGGCCGAAGAACCAGCGCTGAAGGCCCGCTACGGGGAGCGAGCGCCCGAAGTGCTGTGTCGCCTGTACGGTCAGCTCGAAAGCGCCACCCGGCGCTACCAGGTCGCCCAAACAGCCACCAAGCGGGTCGCGCTCTTCCAAGAGCCGACCGGTGATGGCGCCTGGCAATGGGAGTGCATCTACCCCAAGCCGTACGCCGAAGTCGTGGGTCACGAAGCGAAGACCCACGGAATCTCCGAGAGCTTCGTCTACGCGGTGATGCGTCAGGAGAGCGCCTTCCGTCCGAGCGTGGTCTCTTCGGCGGCTGCCGTCGGACTGATGCAGATCATTCCACCGACCGCCAGCCAGATCGGCCGGGAGCTGGGGGTCCCGTACCAGCCCGAGCTGATGACCGCACCGCCGGTCAACATCCAGTTCGGTACCTACTATCTGTCCAAGCTCGTGAGCATGTTCGGTGGGCGACCCGAGCTGGCAGCCGCGGCTTACAACGCCGGCCCGCGCGCGCTGTCGGGCTGGCTCCGGTCCCTGGCCGTGCTGCCCGCCGACCTCTTCTTGGCCAGCATTCCCTACGAAGAAACGCGAAACTACGTCTACCGCGTCATGAGTAACTACGCGCGCTACGCCTATTTGGCTGGCGAGCGCCTGCCGGACGTGGCGCTCGAGCTCCCGCAGGGCCTGGTCGCGCCGGCCGACGCCTACTGACCGCTGGGCGAGATCTTTCAGCGGCCTGTCAAAGCTCGATACCTGCTTGGAGCTCGAAGTAATGCGCCGGGTCTGGGGTGCCGTAGTGATCTCGGTTCGGAATGAAGATTCCATACATGCCGCGCACACTGGCGAACTTGCCGAGCTTCTGCAGCAGCTGAGCATTGACCTCGCCCCCAGCGAGCTGCGAACTCGCCGCTGCCGCCTCCCCCAAGCCACCGAGCTCGGGCCTGACGAACAGATGCAGGTCGAGCTCGGCGCTCAAGCCCGAAGAAAGCCCCGCCGTGACCTTGAAGAACCCCGACGTCACGTTGGTGCGCGCACCGATCACATCCGTCCAGCCCAGCCACTTGTGGCCGGTCGGGTAGAGATGATTGTACCCCTCGTTCTCGGGGGTGCTCGGGTCGTCGCCGCTGGCGTAGTTCGCACCCAGGCTGAGCCGCAGCTGCGGCACCGGCGAGAGCCCCACCTCGCCGTCGACCTGGAAGGCGCGCGTAGTGCGAGCCTCGGCCACGACGTCCGTGGCATCGGTCGAAGACGTTGCCGACTCCCCAGCTTGCGCACCTGCCTCCAATCGATAATCGAAGATACCGAGCTTCTGCAGGTGGCGGACACCGAGGGTGAAGAGCGTCGCACCGTCACGCTGGTAGCTGAACGCGTCGCCCGTCATCGAGTCCACGCCGGCGTAGGTCTCGGCCGAGGCCGCCGACAAGCCCAAGAAGTAAACGTCGAGGTCGAAGCCGCTCCTCACGAAACCGCCCAAGCTGGCGTAGGCGCCCCAGAAATACCCATCGCCAGCGAGAAAGGGATCGGTCGACATGCCAAATCCGGAAGCCACTTGAGTGACGAACAGATCCACGTTGCCGCGGCCCATGCCTTGGCGCAGGCGCGCGCCGTCGAAGGCCTGGCCTGCCTGGTTCCAACCCAAGCTGCCAATCACGATTGCATCACCATAGTCCATGGCGAAGCGTCCAACCTGCAAGCGCGAGGCTCCTCCCGCCAACGTGAAGTACCCCTCGTAGATCCCTAGATTGGCCTCGCCCACGGTGCCACCCTGACCCGAGGTGCCCCAAGTGCCGCTCGCTTGCGGACTGATCTGGATTTGCCCTTCGAGTCCAGCGCCAAGCGGCAGGCTCTGGCTGGTCATGGCGATGCGTGCCCGAAAAGCCACGAGATCGCCCTCGCTGAAGCGATTGCGAGCCGGGTTTTGAATGGCAGGCGGCGAGACGTTCAGGCGGTCGTACCCCTCACGCACCTCGAAGCGCGACCACGTCGAGGTGCCGAAGGTGAAGGGTGCCAAGCTCGCGGGCTTCTCGGCATTGGGGGCCGAGGCGGCCGCAGGTGATCCGGCAGGCGCCGCTGCAGCGGAGGGAGCCACAGCAGGCCCAGCGGGCGCAGTCGCCGTTGCTGAGAGAGCATCGCTCGACGTGCCTGGGGGACCGGCCGGTGCGGCGTCGGGCGCGCCACTCGGAGACGGCTCACTCGCAGCCGAGGTCTCGGCTCCGGTGCCGGGGTCCGCGGTGGGAACGTCCGACGGTGCACTGGTTTCCGCAGGCTCGACTGGCGCAGAGGGCTCGCTGGCCGAAGGCGGGGTCGCGGCGGGTTCTGCAGCCGAGGCAGCTCCGGGGGCGAGCATCGAAGCGAGGACGAGCGGAAGGACGGTCGAAGGATTTCTGGTCATGGGTAGGCTGCGCGGTCCGAGCGAGCACAGGGCAGGGCGGACTCGAAGGATGAAGGTCCGAAAGGTTCAGCGAATGAAAGTGACGAGGGGGCCTGGCATCAAGCCGAGCAGCAGAAGAACCACCAGCGCCAAGGACAGCGTCCAGAACTCGCGGGGGGCCAGGTCGACTTCGCCCGGCCGATGCGGCCCGGCCGTGAACAGGCCGAAGTACACCCGCATGACGGTGATGGCATTCTGAGCGGTGACGAGGACGAGCAGAAGCCCGAGAGCAGGGTGTTCGGATACGGACCCCTGCACCAGCAGGTCCTCGGCTACGAAGCCCAAGGTCAGCGGCGCTCCCACCGTGGCCAAGCCGGCGAGCAGCGTGGCCACGCCGAGTCGAGGCAGCTGATGAGGGTCGCCCGCACTCCGCCACAAGCAGAGCGAGCCACGGCGCGCCTCGAGCGCCGCGATTCCGAGGAGGAAGCTCGAGATGCCGATGGCTTGAACGAACCAAGCCAAGACGGCACCCGACCAACCCAGAAGGGACTGGTTCTCCAGGCCAAAGGCCACGAGGCCCGTTTGGCTCATCGTGAAGTAGGCGGCGATGCGACGAACGTTGGTCTGACCGAGTGCAAGAAAGGCGCCGTAGAGCGCCGAAATCGCCCCCACCCGGGCGACCAACTGCACGAGCCACGGCTCGAGCGTGCGGTGCAGAAGCTCGAGATGCGCGTACACGCCCAGCTGAGGCAAGCAGAAGCAGACGACGATTCCCATCGGTGCGCGCTCGAAGAAGGTGGGTAGCCAACCGTGTCCTGGCAAAGCCGACTCGCGGATGCCAATCGCGAGGAGCAGGAGCGCCTGTCCGGCCGTCGTCGAGCCGCGTGCGATGAGGATGACTCCAGCCAGAAACGACAGCGCGCTGACCAGCTGGTAGAAACCGAACATCCGCACCGCCCGTCCCGAGCTCGGGAGCAGGCTGAGCTCGTGCAGCGCCAAGACGACGGACGCACCCCAGAGCACCGCCAGGACGACCGGCTCATCCGTCGCCAGGAACGCATTGCCGACCGCGCCCAGCCCCAGCATCGCCCTCTGCGTGTGCGGGCGGTGCGTGCCCAAGGGCGCAAGCGTGGCTGCGAGCAGACAAATGATCGGGTTGGCGGCGGCCGCCAGGACCAGGTAGTGGTGCTCGGCGCCGATCCCCAGCGCGTTCGCCACGGAGTCACCCCCGAGCCAGCAAGCGAGCAGCATGGCCGTCGCCAGAAGCGCCGCGACGCTCGTGGCCCAGATGGCTCGCTGTCGCGCGACCAATCCGCTCGGACCCGCACCCGCAAGTAGTCCGCCGACGAGCAAGACGACGGCCGAGGCCAATGCCCACGCGTTGGTCATGGCAGGACCTCAGACTCACCCTCGATGGGCGTCGAAGAGTCGGAGGGAACACGCCGTCCAAAGAGAGCATCGTGCAGCGCCTCGCTACCCTGATCGAGCTGCGCGGACCAACGGAGGAGCGGGCCCAGGACGTAGTCCCTGAGGAGGGCATCGAGGAAGCCCCGCTCGAGGGCGCCCCGATAGAGCCAGAGTCGGAGCGGTCGCGGTAGTCGCCTCTCCAGCGCGCCGACGCGCCGATGCAAGGCGGCCCCCGCGCGCATCTCGTCTTCCGCTCGATCGACCAGCACGCTCGGTGCACGCAAAAACTGCAAGCAACGCAGCGTGGCGTGCCCCAAGACGTGCACCACGGCGAGCAGGCGAAAGCCCAGTCCGATCTCCATCATGATCACACCGACTTGCGTCATGACCGCATAGGCCAGGGCGCACTTGATGTCGCTCTGAACGCGACCCACGAGCGTGCCGTGAATGGCCGTACCGAGACCGATGGCCACGACGAGTCCGGCGAGGAGCGGCTCGGCATCGAGCAAGGGGGCGGCGCGCAGCAGAAGGTAGGGCCCCAGATGCACCGACAGAGCACCGTAGAAGATGGCGCTCGAAGGCGTCGGCCCTTCCATGGCGCGCGGCAGCCAACCACCGAACGGAATCTGCCCCCCTTTGCCCAGCGAAGCCCAGATGAGCAAGAGTCCCACCAGCACCGCGTCGGCCGTACGGGTCGGGACTTCCACTCCCCACCAGGGCAAAGCACCCGAGTGAGCATGCGCTGCTCCAACACTGTGGTGCAGCCACACCGCAGCGCTCAGCAGCCCGACGTCGCAAATGCGATAGACCACGAACGTGCGCAGCCCGTGACTCACCGGTGCGTGTCGTTCGTGGAAGAACGCAATCAAGAGGACGGAGGTGAACCCCACCAGTTCCCAACCGAAAAGCAGAAAGTCGAGGCTACCGGCGAGAACGGCGAGCTCGAACGCCCCACCGAACAGGCAAAGCAAGAGATAGTAGCGCCGAAAACCTGGTTCGCGATGCAAGTAGCCGCTCGAGAACTTGGCGGTGAGCACCAGGAGTCCGGCGGCAAATGCAGCCGTCGGCACCGACAGTAGGTCCGCCGAGAGTGCGAGCGGGAAGTGGTAGTCGAGGACGCCGAACCAACCGGGAATCGACCAGTCGAGCGCGTGCCCGCCCCGCAAAACCAGAGCAATGCCGAGCGTCGCGGTCGACAGAAAGACGAGACCGAGCGTCCACGTCGCCACGCCGTGGACGAAACGCTCCGGCCACGGCCGAGCCAACCAACCACCGATCGCGAGCACGAGCGCCGCCGCAAAGGGCAGGCCGATGCTGGCCGCGAGCAAGGCTCGTTCGACCATCGGCGTCATGGACGCAGCTCCAGGCCGGCCGTCACGTGCGCAAACGGCAGTGTGCCCCGCCTTCCCCGATAGGCATCGATCGAGCGACCCACCACCGGCAACTCTAGCGGCGGCAGATCGAGACGGCGAAAGTGGCCGCCAGTGAAATGGTAAAACTCGTCGCGGTCGGGCACCCACGCGACGAGCTGCATCCACCCATGGTCAGAGAGCTCTCGCAGCGCGGGGCGGCGCTCGAGAATGCGAAGCACGAGATCGGGGTCCGCTTCGATCACGCTGACGAGTCGTACCGGTTCATGCGGCTCGACCATCTGCGCATTGAGGCCCGTTCGCAGGTCAGAGGCGTGACCATTCATGATGCCCATCAAGCCACTGACGTTGTGAGGCAACTTGGAGCCTGAGCCGTACTTGGCATTGTCGATGGTGGCGAAGAAATACTCGAGGTTGATGCCCATTCCGACCGGTAGCGAGCCCAAGATCATGCGCTCCAAGGCTTCACCGTCCGGGTCGGATGTCGGGTCGCTCGAGACCAGAAACGCGCGCTTGTCGAGGAAGAGGCCGCGCGTCAAAAGGCGGCGACCGACGATGGCGCACGAGTTCTTCGCGTGATTGAACTCCGGTCGTGCGGCAGCGAGGTCCGCGGAGCGGCTCTCCACGACAGCCTTGGCTGCAAGTGGCTCGATGGTCGTCGGCACCCGATGAAACAAGCGGCACCGTTCGTGCGCGTTTGCGACCGATGCTTCCCGGAGTCCGCGTCGGGCCACGGCCAAGCTTCGTTCCGCCGCCGGATCCAGGTCACTCTTGGCATACAGGATGACGTCGTCGCTCGTGGTGTCGTGCATACCCCCGACGAACGTCGTGCCGGCCGGAATGTCGATTCCGCGCCGTCGGAGGAGCTCCCGCACCGCCACCCGATTGGCCATTTCAGCCAGCACACGAGCGTTGGGTCCGCCGCAGCCACCGGCCGTAGCGCCGCAGCCGTATGCTGCGAGCAGTGGGTTATTCACGCTGGACGCGCCATGTCCGATCACCAGCACGAGGGGCGAAAAGTCGGAGGTCAACCCGATGTCTGCCAGCAAGCGCGCGACGATCGCGGCCATCTCGGCGTCCGTGTAGCCCTCGGGTAGTTGTCCGGCCTCGGGCTCACGTGTGCGCGCCACCGCAAGCTCGACCACCTGCGAAGGCGAGCGCTGACGCCGGCTATGAAACCAGCGCGGAAACAGCACCTGCAAGATCAAGGGTACGATCGAGAACGCACCCAAAAGCGACAGCAAGAAGCCTCGCACCAGCGTGGTCGATCCGAGATGTCGATGCGGCATGACGCCCAGCCCGACAGCGCGCGCCGAGCTTGCCCCGCGTGCGGCCAGCTCGCGAACGATGTGTGTGGCCGGCACGACGACAGGACACAGGTCTCGCGGGCGCAGCTGATCATGGGCGTGGAAGCGCATGGCGACCCCGAAGAATCCTGGGTAGGAGAAGGTGCTGGCGCCGGGTTCGACCTCTTCCAGATGACGTCGGTACGACTCTTCCCGATCGTCGATGCAGAAGATCGCGTGGAACTTCGGCTGAGGGAGCTGGCGCTGTGCGAGGAAACGGCCGTGGGCAGACAGGCTCGAGGTGAGCTCGACGAGGTGATGCCGCTCGAGGGCTTTCCAGAGCAGGCGCCTGCGCTGGACCGCCGACAGGCGCTCCACCCAGCACAGCCAGGCATCAGCCAAGCCTCGATCGAGCAGCGCCTTCAGATCGAGCGCAAACACCTGCGCGAGCACGAACGACTCATAGGTCAGAGCGAGATCGCGTTCTCGTACTGGTGCGGCCCGCAAAGTAGCGGTGAGCTGTGCGTAGCCTCTCAGCGGTCCCCCGCCTTCCTGAACCCGACCCAGCGAGGCGAGTACGAACGAGGCGGCGTGAGCCTCCAGCACGAGGGCTACTGCAAGAAAGTCGAGCAAGCGCGCCGGCGCCGCCTCGACCGGGCATTTCTCGGGATGAAGCTCGACCGTGCGAAACATGCCGGCCCACCCGGGCAGTGCCAACAGCACGGCTTCGATGTAGTCGGCGTAGCCTTCGAGCGGCACCTCGAGTTGGTCCAGAGCCCACACGCAGGCATCCTCCGCCGTGAACTCGGCGCTCGCCTGCCGCCGCAGCTCGGTGTCGAGGGATAGCAGCCACTTCTCGAGCACACCGAGTCGACTTCGATAGAGCTCGCGGAAGCAATGATAAAATCCCTGCTCCCGCTCCGGCATGGGCCAAGACGAAACCCCTTGGTCCAGATAGCCAGCCGCAAGGCGAATCAAATGCGGAATGACGAGGCTATCGGTATCTTCACCGCCGAGCTCGACCAGCAGATCGCGACGACGGATCGGCCTTCTGGATGGAACTTTCGTCGGCGGAGTGACCGCCGCAAACGCGCCCCAGAGCTCGCCCAGCAGCTCTTGGACCGCTCTCTTTCGAGAAGAGCCGTAGCGCCCCACGGCTAGCGCCTCGAGCTCACGTCGGCGGCCCTCGGGTACGCTGGCATGGAAGTCGTTGGTGACGAGCTCTTCGCTTCGGAGGTAGCGCACGGCGCCCGCATCCGGCAGCTCGAGGGGCGTCGTCAGCCTCGAGATCAAGAACTCGCGCCACGAGACGCCGCCCAGCTCGGCGTCCCAAAGAGCAGGCGCAAATTCCTCGTCTACGACGGCTGCGACGTCCGATTCGGTCAGGCTGCCTGCCTCCCGGTAGCGCTGGAGGGAGGCTTCGGACGGATACGGTTCTGCTCCGAACTGCGCGGCTGCTGCCTCGACCGCGCGCTCGAAGGGCAAATCTTCGAAGGCGTGCAGCGTGTTGTGGTGAACGAAGGCATGCAGAGGCGCCTGCTCGGGCAAGAGATGCGCCGCCTTGTGGACCGCGTCCCGCACCGCGGCTCGGCACCAGGCCGGTGGTCCACTGCGCTTGGGCAGAGACGCTACGGAAAGGTCCTCGGGGCGCTCTGCCGGTTCGGTGCTCGTCGCGGCGCCGCTCACGAGCGCCTCCGGGTGGCATGGGGATGGAGTGAGGCGGGGCGCAGCCGGTCGATACCGACGATTTCGAGGCGCGCCTGCGGCCACTCCTGGGACATGCCGTCGAGGCGAGCCAGGAACGTGTGATCGACGAGAACGGCGCCACCCACGTCGACGGAGACCAGATTCACCTCGGGCCCGAGCTGACAGAGGTGCTTACGGAGCTGCAAGATGGCTGGGAATGCAGCCGCCCCCGCGATGCGCACTTTGAGCGTGTCACCTTCGCGCTCGGCAAGCACTCGAGTGGAAAGCATGGTCGAGATCGACGCGCCGCGCCGCCAGTGCAAGATGACCTCGAGCAGCAAGCCAGCGAGCACACCGACCAGGAGGTCGGTCGCTAGCGTGAGGAAAAGAGTCGTCAAGAACAGCGCGAGCTGGTCTTTTCCGATCTCCTTGACGTGGATGAGCTCACGGACGTTCGCCAAGCGAGTGCCAGTGAACACCAGCATGGCGGCGAGTGCCGCTAGCGGGATCTGGTGCAAGAGCGCGGGGAAAGCCCCGACAGCTATGGCCAAGAACGCGCCGTGGAAGAAATTCGACTTGGACGTCTGCGCGCCGGCATCGATGTTGGCTTTGCTGCGCACGATTTCGGAGATCATGGGCAAGCCGCCGATCGACGAAGCCAGCAGGTTGCCGACGCCGGTCGCCAGAAGGTCCCTGTTCAGATTCGACGAGCGCTTGGCTGGGTCGAGCGCATCGACGGCCAAGGTGCTCAGCACCGACTCGATCGACCCGACCAACGTGAACATGACGACGCATTTGATGAATGCGCCCGAAGTCGCCACGGAAAAGTCTGGCAGGGCGACCGCTGCGACGAGGGACGATGGGAGCGTCACCAAGTATTCCGGTCCGACGTGATAGTGCTGAGCGAACGCCTGATAGTCGTGCGCGTGATCCAGCCCGAAGTAGATGCCGAGCGGCACCGCAAAGAGCAGTGCGAACGCTTGCGCCGGGATGAGCTTCACCCAACCGAGCTTCACCCTTGGATGCAAAAACAGAATCAAGAGCGAACCGAGCCCAATCGTCGCGACCTCCGGATTCATGTGAACCAGACTGCGAGGCAGCTCGAGCAACAGCTCCAAGGGCTCCTTGGCGGCGGCCTTCACGCCCAGCGCCACGTGCGACTGCTTGCTGATGATGATGATGCCAATGGCGGCCAGCATGCCGTGCACGACCGAAGGCGACATCGTCACCCCCACCGTGGCGATCCGGAATACCCCGAGCAGAATCTGCAGCAAGGCGGCTACCACGCCGACCGCGAGCGCGCGCCGATAGCCTAGGACGGGGTCGCCTTGTCCAAGCTCCTGCACCGCGGCCAGGACGACGACGATGAGCCCGGCTGCGGGCCCCTTGATGGTCAGCCGCGCGCTGCCGAGGAGCGTCACCAGCATGCCACCGATGATGGCGGTGAACACGCCAGCGATGGGCGGAAAGCCGCTCGCCATGGCGATGCCCAAGCAGAGGGGGAGCGCGATGAGAAAGACGAGAAAGCCGGAGCGGAAGTCCGACCAAACAGAAGGAGCGGGCGGACGTGAGCTGGCTGCCGGGGCCGATGCAGGATGAGACGAAGACACGGATGACTCCCAAGGGGGGCAAAAATGAAGGACGGAACGATCGACGCGAACGCCCATCGGGGCTCGCGGATCGGGAAGCGACCACCGTGGGTGCGCCGCCGTCGGAGTCGACGAAGCAGCACCCGATGAGGCGCTCGTTCTGGCTGCTCGCGGCACGAGAAGTACCGAGCGAGGAGGGAATGGCTACGCGGAGCGTGCCAACCGGCGCAACGCGGGGCCTGCTGGGTGGCGCAGCGCGGTGCGAAGCGAGGTCACGAGCGAGCGGACGGAGCACCCAGGATGGCTGCTGCTCCGCGCACGACGTCGACCCTCATCCCAGCGGCGGGCCGCGTGCCCGCGATGAAAGGAAGGCTGCGGAGCCGACGGCCCACGAGGCCACCAGCCCGTGCTGATCACCGGCGCCCTCCGACGACGGCTCGAGCGTGACCAGCGGGTGACCGAGCGCTACCTCAGGGTCTTCGAGCTGCTCCGAGATGGTCTCGAGCTCGTCCTGGTCGGGTGCCTCGGCAGGAACCGCCTCGCTCACGATGCGAAACGGATCGCCATAGTGGCTGATTTCGGCCGAATCGGCCGATTCATCCGCCACGCCGCCGGCACTTGGCAGCCAGGCGAAGAGCGTGCCGATCACGAGCAGCAAGAAGCCCTGCCAGGCGGAGGACATCCGCTGGTTGGGTCGTGCATGTGCCCGCGCCTGCATGGGCCGAACGGTGAGCCTCGGGGCCTCGACTGTCAAGCAAGGACCCACCGCGTGGACTTGGGACATCAGCTCAAGAACGCCGGTCGGCGTTTCGACGAGCGGGCATGTCGGTTTCGTTTGTTCGGCTCGAGCTGGAACGCACAGCAACGTCAGCCTGCAGCGCCTCGCCCACACAGCAGTACCGAAGCGGACGGCCCGCCGCCGCCTTCCTGGACAAGACGACGCCGGACACGTACGCAGAGCGGCCCCGAGTTGACTCACTGGAGCCATTTCCTCGCCCCCGCGTTCCGCGGGGTTCGCGCCAACCTCGTACCCGGGTTGATCCTCCAGGCGTGTTCGCTGGCGCTGGTCATCAGCTACTACGAGGTCGATTCGGTCCGACAGATGCTGACCCGTGTGGGTGAGCTCAAAGTACAGCACGGTTACGTCTATGCCGCGCTGTCGACGTCGCTGTTCGCCGGCATCATCCCGTACCTGGTCCTGCGACTCACGGGTCGCCACGATCGCCAGCGCCCCATGCGAGAGCTCGCATTCTTCGTCGGCTACTGGCTGTACCGTGGGCTCGAGGTGGATTTGTTCTACCGCCTCCAAACTGCCTGGTTCGGCGACGAAGCGAGCGTGACGGTGATCGTACAGAAAGTCATCGTCGACCAGTTCGTCTATAACCCACTCTGGGCAAGCCCCAGCCAAATGGTCGCCTTCTTGTGGAAGGACTCGGGGTACTCCCTCACGCGCATGCGGGTGAGCCTCGAACAGCAGTCGCTGCTGTCGCGCACGGTCCTCGTGCTGGTCACCACGTGGAGCATCTGGGTGCCAGCAGTCGCGATCATCTACATGCTGCCCGCTCCCCTGCAGCTGCCGCTCTGCAACCTCGTCGGGTGTTTCTGGTGTCTCCTGCTCACGTTCATCAGTCGCGACACCACTGCGTCCGCAGAGCCTCTCCGCGCTTCAGCGCCTTGATCAGCCCAGGAAATCAGCCACGCCGTGCTGCGCATCCAGCGACAGCTGGAGTGGATCGTTCCCTGGCGGAAGCGAGCGCGCTCCGCGGCCGTCGAGGCCATCTGGCCAGAGCAATGCCAGCTCATAGCCCTTGGCCCTCACGTGCCGCAGGCGCGCAGCCGTGCGCCGTCGCGTGCTCCCTTTATCCTCACCTCGAAGCTCCGGCCAAAGCTCGCCCTGCTCTCCGGGTGCCTGCACACCCAGCTCGCCCAAAATGGCGCGCGTCGCCGAGAACGGCGGAAGGGTGCGATCGATCAGCGCCTGGCCGAGCCAGCCCGTCGGATAGAAGTGGAACTGACGCACGCTACCGGTCGGGAAGCGATCGAGGTCGCGGACGAACCGATGGCCCACCGTGGATGGGAGGCCGCTCTCGTCGATCAACGCCACCGCGCGTCGCAGAAAGGCTGCCATCACCGGCGTGGCTACGGTCGGCCCACCCGCGGCAGAGCGGGGCGCCCAACGCGTGACGTTCCAGACGGGTTCGTTCATGACCTCCCAGGCGAAAATCACATCCCGGTGGCTGATGCTGGCGTTCACGAATGCGGCGAGTGTCTGCTCGAGCACGCGGCGTTGCGTCCAAACGTCCTCGAGAATGTCGTGGCGATCGCCGGCGCCGTTCTTACCGATACTGCGGCCAAACGCTTTGAAGTCGAAGAGCGAAGGAATGAGCTGCATGCGAGCACGCCGGAAGGTCGCGAGCAGCCGCTCGTAGTCCTCCGCAAACGCCGGAGCGAGCTGCTCCGGTGGAACGAAACGGCCAGCGTCGACACGGCCGTAGTTCCAGCCGTTGCACAGGAGAAACAACCGTACGACGCGCATCCCCCAGCGCTCGCGCAAGAGCTCGAGGTTCCTTTCGAGCTCTTCGAACCAGCGCGCGAGCTCGGGCTCCGTCCCCGGCGGCGCGCCGCGACCGAAGTAGCGTCCGTAGGCGTTCCACGGAAACGGATAGTTGAACCCGAGCTCCACCTTGCCTGCGGGTTACCCCGGAGCGAGCGAGAACGCGAGCCGCTCAGAAACAACCGGGATGCACGACCGCGACGGCATCCAGGTCGAACGACAGCTCCTGCTCGTCGACGATGTCGTCGATGCGCACGTAGCGCACCCAAGCGAGGTCGAGCGCCGCCAGATCGAAGGCATCCCCGCCAGCGGCTGCTGGATCGGTAGGATCGAGATCGTTCGTCTCCGGATTGGCGACGACGGGATGCCAGCCAGCACACGTGCCGTAGGGGTACTCACGGCGGGTGCACGGGAAGGCGACCCAGTCCGAGCCATCTCGACTCACGCTCACCTGACCGAGCTCCGCGTAGGGGTTTTCCTCGTCCCCCCCCACCAGGAATGCGTTCTCGAACACGATGAAATCGGCGCCGGGTCCGTCGACGATCGCATTTTGGCCGAAGGACAGCTCCACGAAGCCTCCGTCACCGAGCGAGACGACGTGCGCCGTCGACCCTGCACCAGTACCGGCGCCCTCGGGGGCACCGAACACCAGATCCGGAAAACGATCTTGGCCGACATCCTGCCCAGGACCGAACGCATGCGCGAGCACCCCCGTCGCGAACAGGTGGTCTTCTAGCTCGCACGGCTCGGGCGAGCCGGCACCGCCACTTGCTTGCCCGGTAGAGTCGCCGCCCGCGCCGCCGCCACCGAGACCGTCCGCCGGCATGGCAGACTCCACGCACCCCGCCGCGGATGCGGCGAGGGCCATGAGAAGCGCCGAGCGAACTCGGCCCATGCCGCGCATCATTGGGGCGTCAGGTGCGACCAGGGGAAGCCATTGCAGCCCGCCATGAGATCGGCACGATCCGCAGCGGGAACGTCGAGAGCGTCGCTCGCCGACTCAGCGTCGTACGCAACCTGGCAGATGAACGTCCCGCAGCTGTTCACGCTCCAGTCGAAGCGACTGAAAAGCTCGGGGAAGTAGCTGTTGTTCTCATCGTTCTGCGCGACGATGGACTGCGCGTCCTCGTCGATCGAGTCGATGTGATAGACGCCGTAGCCGCTATCGATCGCCTCGGCGTCGATCGAGTAGTTGCCGCCGTACTGGTCGGTCCACTCACCGAAGATCGCCGGATCGCTCGAGCCGCCTTCGCCGCCCAGGCCGCCCAGGCCGCCGATGGCATCACAACTCGTGCCGCCCGAACCGCCCAGCGAGGGATCGCCCCCGGAGCCACCGCCACTGCCGCCCGTCTCGGTGTCCCCTCCGCCCGTGCCAGCGCCCGCCTGGCCGCCGCCGCCATCGTCATCGGCGGGATCGCCCTGGCAGGCCCAAACGAATGCAGAAGACATGGTCGCCACAGCGACCACTGGCCACAGTTTCATGATTCTCGACTCCTTGCCGACCCACCGTCGGCGCGGCAAAGGCCCCGCTCGGGGGTCCTTCGCTCCAGCTATTCTGACGTCGACGGAGCAGCAGGTTTCCTGGCTTCCGCTTCATCCTCCGGCGATCCCTTCCCAGGCATGCACCCAGTGGTCTCGATCGCCTTCGTCCGCGGTCACAGTGGCGGGGGCCGCGCCGGCATCGAACCGGCTTCCCATACACTGCTTCGTCTCGAGCCATGAGCGACTCGTGGCGCCGCCCTAACACGGGCTCACGATCGAAACCAGAGCACGTAGCACGCTCGACCCTGCGCGCTTCTCGGCGCGGGAAAGGCGAGCGAGATCGGGACGATTCCGCGCGGGCACGCCTGGTCTCGTCGGTGGGGTGCTCTTTTCGGCACCCCGCTAGGGGGTGCTCGGCGAGGCAGCTCGGCTCGGCTCACCATCTGCCCACCAACGCTGCCGAAATGCGGCGCGCAGGACTCCTGCGGCAGGCTTGTCCCAAGGTGAAAATCCCCAGCGCGGCTCCTGAGAGGTATCGCCCAGATCGGCGTAAATGCGCCACACGAACGTACCGCCGAAGCCGGGGACGCGGGTCAGGCTGAACAAGAGCGCGGAGTACGCTTCGGCCTGGGCGTCCAGGTCGACCGCGACGGCGCCGAGCTGCTCGGGCCAGAGCCAGGGCTCGATGGCCGTGTCCTTGCGAGCCGTATAGCCAAACTCGGTGAAAATGACGGGCCGTTCGTGGCGGGCGGCCAGCTGCCGGACGGCGTCGGCCGCTCGCAGACCGCCTGCGACCAGCTGCTCGTGCGTGGCGCCATTTTCCCAGTGGAGAGGATAAAACGCGTTGATGCCAATCACATCGAGGTGACCGAGGATGACGGTGTCCTCGACGTCGTCCCAGTTCGCCGCGTAGGTGAGCAGTCCGGAGTAGCGTTGACGAATGCGATCGATGATGCGCACGAAACTCGGCGCGCGACTGGTCGTGACCCAGCTCCGGAGCTCGACGCCAGCGGCCAGCATGTCGATGTCCGCTTCTTCTGCCACGCTCGCCCAAGACAGGACGAACCGCTCGTAGCTGCGTTCCCACGCGCGCCAGCGCTGATCCGTTCCAGGATCGAGCTCGGCTCGCCACTCGCCGCTCTCCAGCCACAAGTGAGGGACGAGGAGCACTCGCAAACCGCGCCGGTGCGCCGCCCGCGCCGTCGCCAGGACATTCTGGCGCGTCTCGGTGAAGGGGCGCTCGAAATCCAGCGTGACACCACTGCCGCGCTTGTCCCAAACGCGACCGAATACGGTGAGGCTGATCCAGTTGCCGCCGGCGCGAGCCACCTCGTCGAGCGTGCGCTCGATGGCCGGCGATCCGTAGCCGCGCCCGGGCTGCAGGTAGCTCTCGATCGGTCCAATGGTCAGTCCGCGGATCGCCGGCAAGCCCGCACGACGCAGCCCGCCGCTACCGATCGGGAGACGCTCGGGAGTCCGCTCGGGTACCGGCATACGGCTCGCGCTCCCGGCGCGCGGACCAACGGGGGCACCCTCGGCTGCGGGTACGCTGGCGAGCAGCACCGACAGCACAGCCGAGGCGATCTGCGGAAGGCGGAACATCGGACCGGCCATCCTCAGCGGCGGTACAGGCTCGCGTGCAGCCGCTCGAGACAGGCGGCGTCGACTTCTGACACGCTGGCAAGCACGAGGTCCGCGCCGCTCGTGAGCAGGCGTTCGCGAGGGTAGCTTTGCGCTACCGCCAGGCAGGGCAAGCCGGCCGCCTTCGCGGCAGCGATGCCGTCGAGCGAGTCCTCGATCACGAGCGCCCGCTCGGGAGCAGAGATGCCGCGCGCGCGCAGAAACTCCTGCGCCAGGAGGTAGCCTTCCGGATCGGGCTTGCTGCGGCGCGTGTCCTCGGCGCTCACGATGTGAACCACCAACTCCCGGACGCCGAGCTGCGTCAGCCCGAGCTCGATTTCGTCGCGCAGGGCACCGGACACGACCACCACCGGACCGGACTGACTGCAGAGGCGCACCGCAGCCGCGGCGCCGGGGAAGGTCGACAGACCCTGCCGCGCCCGCGCCATGTAGTGCGGCCGCTTGGCCTCGACGAGCGCGGCCACCTCGGTCGCCGACGCGGATCGCCCTGCCTCGAGCAGCAGCGCTTCGAATGCGCCCTTGTCGTCGAATCCCAGGTACCGCTCGAGATAGTCGGCTTCGCTGATTTCGATGCCGAGGGGCCGCACCGTGTCGCGGAAGGCCTCGAGGTGCACATGCTCGTCATCGGCGAGCACTCCGTTGTAGTCGAACAAGGTTGCTGAAAACACGCGTGGTCACTCCTGGAACGGACGGCTCGCCGTCGGTGCGGTCCTTCTACTCAGGCACCCGTGGTCCGCAACGACCTCCTGATGCTACCCGGCTGCCGCGGAAGGCACGGATCGCGAACGGCTGCGGGGCTATTCCGACTCGGGCCCCGCGGGATTTCGGGCCAAGAGCACGGCCGTTTGCAGATGGCCCCGGCAAATGTCAGGTTCCGCGCGCCGCCAACTACGGTTGCGGCACGGAGAAGGACCCCAAATACGCGATGAGTAAAGGCGATCTCTTGGAGATGGAGGGCTTCATTCAGGATGCCCTCGGCGGTGGACAGTACACCATCAAGGTCGATCAAGGGGGTGCCATCGTTCGCGCGCAGCTCTCCGGTAGAATGCGACGTCACCACATCCGCGTTCTTCCAGGTGATCGCGTGCGAGTGGCCGTGTCGCCCTACGACCTGAGCCACGGCCTCATCGTCTATCGCGGTAAGTCCTGAGGCGTAGCCGGGCTGGCACGCTCCCCTCGGGCGTCGACTCGTCCTCCCGCCTGGCGAATCCACCACTCGAGCGAGTAGCGGTAGTCGACTCGTGCCCAAACTTGGGCAGCGAGACCAAAGACCGCCAGGAGCAGGACGATCAGGCCGAGCACCAGCCCAGGTGCCAGACGCTGATAGAGTCCAAGCGCGACGCTCCCTTGGCGAAACACCACCACGTGGACGACGAGCAAGGTGAGGGACGTGCGTCCGAGCGCAGCGAGCCAGCGGCCGAGTCCGCCACTGCCCGCTTTGCCGCCGGCGCGGGAGCTACCGAGCGCGACGAGAGCCGCAGAGACGCCGCAAAGACCGAGGACGAAGGCAACCGTGGCCGGATAGAACGAGAAGTCGACGACGCTGCGCCAAGGCAGTCGTCGAAGCTCACGCGGCAAGAGAAACAGCCGCGGCAAGCGCAGGAGAACGTAGCTGGAGAGCAAGATGCCGGCTGCGGCGAAGAGGGCCGTTCCACGCTCCGCGCGCAGCTGTCTGCCGGCCCAAAGCCCCAAGAGACCGAACGCCAGCCACGGCAAGAGTGGAAAGTGTCCCTCGAGTAGGGCCAGGCGCAGCATGCCTCCAGGCAGCGAAGTATCACGCAGACGTGCCGCCATGAGATGTGGAGGCGTCCGCAGCCACGTCTGCGCAGCCACCGTGAGCAGCAAGACCAAGACGACGAGCCCGATCAGGATGCGGTCGCTCCTCTGCCGTAGCCAACCGGCCAAGAGCCAGAACGATGCGATCAGATGGAGGACGTAAAAGCTGCCGGGCGAAAACCAGCTCGGGCAGGCGAGATTCAGCGCGTAGGCGCAAGCCAAGAGCGCGACGCCACGCCGGAGCAGCACGACGCCATTCAGGTGGCTGCCGAGGGCTACTCCGGCGCCAGCCAGAAAGACGAAGAGCGGTGCCGCCGCCCCGCCCAGCGAGTTGAGAGCGAGAGCGACGGAATAGTAGGGCCCGCGGAGGCGATGGGCCGCGGTGAGCCAGAACCCGAGGTGCTGCTGCACCATCAGCACCACGGCGAGGCCGCGAAGAGCGTCCAAGTAAGGGAACCTCGCGGCAGTGGCCTGGACGGGTAGTATGAATGAGGCGGTGCTGTCGTTCGGACTCAATTGCGCTCGTGGGGTCTGCTCCGCGCTGACATCGCTCGTCACGGTCGCCATGGTGTGCGGCTGCACGAGCCGTTGCAACCGGACCCCCGAGGAAGGTCTGACGGCCGGCTCGGGAGGCGCGAGCAGCCAGCAGCACACGAGCGACGATCCGGCGCCGCAACGACTCGCACTTCCGCCCGGCTTCGGTGGCAGCGGAGCGGAAGACGGCACCACCGTCGTCGACCTGAGCGGACAGGGAACCTCAGCGCCGCGCCTCGGCGCCTCGGCGGCACGCGGTCCTTGCCCCGCCGACATGGTGCTGGTTCGCGGCGCCTTCTGCATCGACCGTTACGAAGTGACCCTCGTCGAGGTGACCTCGGGGCGCCCCCTTTCCCCGCATTACCCGCCCAGTCGCGACTGGACCCGCACCCTCTTCGACCGCTGGCAGGAGGATGCACCGCGCTCGCGCATGGCGCTCGGTCGCCGCCTTGCGGTCCCCTTCCCTCCGGACTTCCAGCTCGAGCAAGAGTTCGTCCCGCGCGCCGTTTCCGCAGCGGATGTTCTACCTGCGGGGTACCTGAACCTGCCGTCCGCCGAGCGCGCCTGCGAAGAAGCGCAGAAGCGTCTGTGCTCCCGGGGCGAATGGGTCGAGGCTTGCCGTGGCGAGGCCGACTGGGCGTTCCCCTACGGCCCCGACTATCGCGCGGACGTCTGCAACGTGCATCGGCACTCGCACCCAGCTCGCCTCCTCCACGGCAACTCGTCCGAGTACCACACCGACCCGCGTCTCGGATTGACGGCGGACGACGAAGGTCCGCTCCTGCGCCGCACCGGCGAGACGACCGCATGTGTGAGTCGCTGGGGAAACGATGGCGTCTACGACATGGTCGGCAACCTGGACGAATGGATCGACGACCCTGAAGGTACCTTCGTCGGGGGATTCTATGCGCGGGCGACGCGCGACGGCTGCAATTCGATGATCGACGTCCATGCGCCGGCGTACTTCGATTACAGCCTGGGAACGCGGTGCTGTCAGGACCTCGGCCCGTGAAAAACTAGGCCGACGGCGGGGGCACGCTGTAGGCTGGAGGCCATGTCGCGCTGGCTCGTCTGCGCTGCCGGTTTGCTCACGCTTCCGCTCCTCTTCGGCTGCGCCCACCCGGCGGAGCGGGCGCTCGAAGGGCGTTGGCGTGGGGCGTCGGTCGAGAACTTCGATGATGCACAGGTTGCAGCGGCGACCGGTTGGGCCCGAGGGACGGAGCTGTCCTTCCGCGGTCGACGCGTCACCGTCGCCGTGCCCGCCGAGGAACCACGCACCGGCAGCTATACCCTCCAGGGCATCGAGGACCGGACGGTCACCCTGTCGGTCCTGGGCGCTGACGGCGAGCAGTCGCTGATGCAGCTCATCGTGGACGACGAAGCGACCCTGCGCTGGGTGCTGTCCGAGGGGCGGACAGTGCTCATGAAGCGGCTCTGACAGCCACGGACCCAAGAGGCACATGATGTCCGAACCGCGAGCATTTCAGCGAGTCGACGAAGCTGCGAGCACCATCTGCGCTCGGGGTGGCCAGGCGTTCGAGGAGCCGCGGATCGGCATCGTGCTGGGCTCGGGCCTATCGGAGGTGTGCCGTCGACTGCAGGTCGCCTTCAAGGTGCCGTACGCGGACGTGCCCGGCATGGCGGAGGTCAGCGTCGCCGGGCACGAAGGAGCCCTCTACTTCGGTCGCTTGGCGGGAGTTCCGGTCGTGTGCGCGAGCGGTCGTGTGCACCTTTACGAGGGCCATACACCGGACGACGTGGTCCACACCGTCCGCGTCATGGCGACCCTGGGCATCGAGGTGGCCATCCTGACGAACGCTGCGGGCGGCATCAGGCGCGACCTGGGCGCCGGCTCGTTGATGCTCATCACGGATCACCTGAACCTGACTGGACGAACCCCGCTCCTCGGACCGAATGCTCGGGGACCGCGGTTCCCTGACATGAGCGAGGCCTACGATCGCAGCCTCCGGACCCTCGCCGCCCAGGTTGCCGTGCGCCAGAACGTCCCGCTCGCGGGCGGGGTGTATGCGGGACTGCTCGGACCGAGCTACGAGACGCCCGCCGAGATCGACATGCTCGAACGGCTCGGTGCGAGCGCGGTGGGGATGAGCACCGTGCTGGAAACCATCGCGCTCCGCCACCTGGGGGTCAAAGTCCTCGGTCTGTCTTGCATCACCAATCCCGCCGCGGGCAGATCGCTGGCCACGCTCGATCACAAGGAAGTCGCCGAGGTCGCATTGCGTACCAGCACCGCGTTCTCGGACCTGGTCGAAGGCATCGTGCGGGAGCTCTGAAGCGCCCAGAAATCGAGCGCCCCGGCGGTGAGCCGGAAGCTGCCGCCCTACCGAAGCTGCCGCCCTGCCGGCGCCGGAAGCACATGGCCCGACCCGCAAGACGTCCTCGTGCCCGGGGGCTGAACTACTGGCCGCCGTGACGCGCTTGGTCTTCCCCGGAGGCCATGTCACGATGCAGACTTATGGTGAGGCCGCACGACAACGTGCCGCGCGTCGTCGAAGAACAGCCCCCGGAGCTGATTGTCTACGACCGCGAACAGCCTTGTCCGTACCTGCCGAATCGCACGTCGCGTCTGCCGCTGCGTCTGCCGTCCCGCCCTCTCACGCGCGAGGAGCTTGCGGATCGTCTGGACCGAGGCGACCGCCGGCAGGGTTACGTGCTCTATCGCCCCACTTGTCCCAAATGCCGCGCGTGTGAGCCCATTCGCCTGCCCGTCGCGGACTACGACCTCACCGGCGCGCAGCGTCGTATCCTGAAACGCGGAGACCAGCGTCTCACGGTTCGCCTGGGACCGGCCGTCGTCGACCGCAGGCGGGTCGAAATCTACAACACGCACAAACTGCTCCGCGGCCTTCAGGACGGCCAACCCCCCATCGATGAGGATGGTTATCGCGACTTCTTGGTCGCGTCGTGCTGTGACACGTTCGAGCTCGCGTACTACCTGAACGAGCGCCTCATCGGCATCGCCATCTGCGATCGTGCGGCCGATTCCATCTCCGCCGTCTATTGCTGCTACGACCCGGCCTATCAGCGCTACAGCATCGGCACCTACTCCATCCTCAAGCAGCTCGAGCTCTGCAGGGAATGGGGCCTCTCGTACCTGTACTTGGGCCTCTACATCGCGGACTGCGAAACGATGACCTACAAAGCGCGCTTCCTACCGCACGAGCGCCGCTTGCGCGGCCACTGGGTGCGCTTCGACAGCCCGCTCGTGGCGACCACATCGACGAGCTCGCATACAGGCGCGAGCGGCAGCGGCGGCTCTGGCAAGGTGGCCGCGGTCGACGCGGTATCGACGAGCGAGTCCACCGCGAGCGGCACGGGCGACCCCCACGCTGCAAGCGGTCGCTTCGAGGGTTGATGAGCACCAGAGACAAGGCGGGTCAGCGACCACGCCAGGTTTCAGGGCATGGGACGCGCGCGCGCCTGCTTGAGCCCATCCACCACGTCGGACAGAGCTTCGAGCGCCTGGTCGAGCGCAGCTGAATCGGCACCCCACTTCGTGCGTGCCTGGCCCAGTTGACCCTCGAGCAGCGCCCAGCGCTCGCGCGCTTCGACCAAGTCCGCTCGCGTCGCGGCGAGGTCGGCCTCGAGCTGCGCGATACGACCCTCGCGATCGGTGATCGTGTTGCGGGCTGCGTCACGCTCGTCCGTGCGTTTGGCGAGATCGAGATCGAGCGAATTGATCCGAGCGTCACGTTCGGCTTCTGCCTGGGCGCGCGCCTTGGCTGCTGCCGCCGCAAGGTCTTGATGGCGCGCTTCGAGCTCGACGAGAGCCTGCTCCCTCTCCGCGCGCAGAGCCGCCTCGCGCGCCGACAGCCGGTCCGCAGCTTCCTCGGCGGCTTCGGCCAGAGCCTGATCATGTTCGGCGCGCAGCTTGCGCATCGACTCTTCGTTGGCGCGATGCAGTGCAGCCATCTTGGAGTCGTGCTCGCTCCGCAGCTCTTTCTCACGCGCCAGGATCGCAACCTCTTGAGTCTGGCGTGCTTCGGTTGCAGCCGCACTCAGGGCAGCTTCCTGCTCGACAGCGGCCTCCTGCCGCGTCGCCTGGATCGCCTGCTCGACCGCACGCGCCTCGGCCTTCTGAGCGGCCAGAGCCGCGTCCACGAGCTGCTGCCGGTGGTCCTCGCGCAACGCCGCTTCCTGGGCGTCACGAATGGCGATCGTGTTCTCGTGCTCCTGCCGTGCCGTTCGCAGCTCCTGCGTGGTCTTCTGCAGGTCGGCATCGAGTCGCTCGGACTTGTTCTTGAAATCATCGGCGCGCTGCGAGGCCTGCGCCTTGTCCTGAGTCAGAACGTCACGCGTACGCTCGAGCTCAGCCTTGGTGCGCTCGAGTCCGCGAATCTGATCGGTGAGGTCGGCCTTTTGACGCTCGCCCGCGATGTTCGCGTCGTTGAGCTTGATGACCTCCTTCTCCTTGGCGACCAGCTTGTCCTGGATCTCGATGATCTCCTTGTCCTTCTTGTTGAGCTGCTCACGCAGGTCCAAGAACTCGCGAGCGCTACCGCCCCCTTCGTTCTTCTCCAGCTTGCGCGTGAGGTCGTCCACGTCGCCCTGCAGGCGCTCGAGCTCGGCGTTCTTCCGGCGCAGTGCATCCTCACGCTTTTGCTCCTCGGCCAGCGTGGCAGCCTCAGCGCTGGAGACGGCGCGAGAGAGCTCGTCGATGCGCGCGCGGGCGCTCGCGAGCTCGCCCGACAAGCTCCGATACTCCTCGGAATCCTGCACTTTCGCGACGGGCGCGGGCGGTGGCGGCGGCGCCATCGACTCGGGCACCAACGCTTCCGCCGGAATGGAATCGGGCGGCACCGAAGGCACCTTCGGTGGCCCAGCAACCTCGAGCTTGCCGTCCTGTTCGAGCTCGAGCCGTCCGAGGTCGGTACTGGTCGCCATCGCAGGCGGGGCCGCCATCAGGTTGCCGAAGGCAACGTCGGCGTCTGCATCCTCGACCTCATCATCGATGGCGACCTCTTCGAAATCGTCCTCGACCGCCTCGGTCTTGGTCAGCGGCACGAACGGCTGCACACGAGCAACCAGATCCTCGACGCTCAATGGCTTGTGCAAATACTCCTCGGCTCGCGTGCGCAAACGCTTGTGCTGCTCGAAGGTATCTTCCGTTGCCTCACTGCTCATCAAGATCAGAGGCACTGCCTTCAGCTTGGCGTTTCGCTTCAGCTTGTTGCATACGGAAAAGCCGTTCATGCGCGGCAGCTCGATCGAGAGCAGGATCAGATCGGGAGGATCCTTCTCGGCGAGCGTGATGCCGGTCTCGCCGTCGTCGACGACCTGGCTATCGCAGCCGTACTGGGCAAGGCCCGCAGTCAAAACACCCGCGAACGCAGGGTCGCTCTCGAACACCAAGACTTTCGGCATGGTCGCTGACGTCCATGGTAGGCCAGCCCACCGAGTCTGGCCTACTCCATGATGCGACGCTCGCAGCACTTAGCGAAGTCGCGGGCGACGAGTGACGGCTCCAGCTCCGTGTGTCCGGCGCGCTCCGGCAGCACGGCATACGCACCAAGGGCGCGAATCGTTTCAGCCTCGGCGAGCCTTTTCCACCAGGCCCCCCAGTCCAAATCGGCTGGCGAGAACGCCGACTACGCTCCTCCACCCGACATGTCGTAGGCGCAGCCCGACGAGCAGGTGATAAATGACGTCGGCAGCCTCGCTGGCCACGCGCTCGTCGGATTCACTCGCAATGGCCTGGCAGAACTCGTTCGCTTCTTCCAGCACCTTGCTCGAAATACGCGGCGCCCCGCCGTCCAGGAGCGAGCGCGTGTAGCTCTTGTCGCCACTGCTCGTGCGACGCGCCTCGAGCGCAACCTCGAGACGGTCCATGAACGGCTGCGCCAAGCTCGACTCCGGAGGGGCGGGCTGGTCCGGAAGGGCGAGCGAGGTGAAGAAACAGTTCTGCTCTCCGGTGTGGCAAGAAGGGCCCATGGGGTCGACCTGCAGGAGGAGCGTGTCGCGATCGCAGTCGACGGCGATGTCGGTGACGGCGAGCACGTGGCCGCTTTCCTCGCCCTTCGTCCAAAGGCGCTGCCGCGACCGGCTGTAGAACGTCGCGTGTCCGCTCTCTAGGGTGTGCCGGATGGCCTCCTCGTTCATCCAAGCGACCATGCGCACCTCGCCGGTCAATCGATCTTGAACGACCGCCGTGATGAGGCCGCTTGCGTCGAACTTGAGCTCGTTCAGGGACACCGACATGAGGCGCCTTCCATACCAGCGAACCCTGGTAGGGCGAACCAACGCCCCCGAAGGGGCGCCAGGACCGCCGTCACTGAACCGAGATGGTCTTGCTCACCGTGACATGGCCGCCGACGAAGGCCGGCACCGTGGCTGCGCGGAAGCGACCGGCAATGCACCCGCCTGTCCTCGTGCCTGCAAATGGCGCGCCCCCGACGTTCGCCGACGTCACCCGTCCCGAAGGAGCAAAGGTGATGACCACGCGGGCCGAGCCCGCTGGATCGCCAGGCTGACGGCAACTGAGCGCTTCTGCCTCCGCGTGCTGCAGAGCAACGGTGGCGGCCTCGCGCGAGAAAGCGGGGCCCTCGGGCGCTTCCAAGAGTGCGTCCTCGACCATCGTGCCGCTTTCGACGGCCGCCTCCGGCGCCGCGTCGCCGCTCGTGAGGTTCGACGACGGCTCCGAGGCTGACTCGTCCGAAACCACAGGCGGCTCGACGGCTGCGTCGCTCGGTTCGAGCGCAACGCTGAATGCGTCCGCCGGCGCCACTCGAGGCAGGCCGCCCGCGCGCGAGTGATCGCCCGCCTTCGAAGCGGACCCCGACACCGCAGATTCGGTCGAGGTCAGCGCATCGGCGACGCGCGGGGCCTGAGAAGAAGTGGAGTTGGTGGGCAGCGCCGGCGCGGCAGGCGCGGGCGTCTCGAGCGATACCGCGCGAGCCGGACGTGCGACCATTCCCGGGACTGCGGCCGCCGAGATTGCCTCCGCCGGGACTGCCTCCGCCGGGACTGCGACACTGCGCAGCGGCAACATCGAGCCCACACGTGCGCTGGCGAAGCCGGTTGCCAAGAGACCCGCAGCTGCGAGCGGAGCCCAGGTGCGCATGCGCGAGCGCGGCTTCTTGGCTGAAGCTTCGTCGGCGCGATTGACCAGGCGCCCGTCCGCGGTCAAGCGCACACCTTGAAGTGGGACGACAGGCGCCAGGGTGCCGAGCTCGTCGAACGGATTCGATGGCAGCTGGGGCCGCGGGAGGCCCGACGGACGCGGGGGGCGAAGCGAGCTGCGAGCGGGCGGACGCGGTGGCAGTGAACGAAGCGCGGACGATTCCTCTTCGGGCTCGTCGCGCAAATCGGGGGGCGGCGGAAGCAGGCTCAGCTGTTCGCCGCGCGCCGACGCGGGCTCGTCGAGCTCGAGCTCCACGATCTGGACGGGACGCGCGCCGACCATCTGTAGGTCGCCTCGGGTGCCGTCGAGCCGAAACTTCTCGCCACAAGCATGGCAGGGCAGTCGTCCCGTGCGACCGCGCAGACGTTCGAGCACGTCCAGCCCCAGCACGAGGCAGGCAGAACAACGAACGCACTGGATGGTCATGGGGTTCATGGGGAATGGCTCCTGGTCGGCAGGGATCTCGGACCCGGTGCCACGCTCTCGGCGCCGCTGTCCTTCATCACTTTACGAATACCTACATTCGCAACCTAAGCTCCATCCCAGAAATTCTGCAACAACAAAAATTTTCCGTGTAAGATTCAATCATTGGGAGGCGCGACGAGGCTCGGGCGCCTCATCGGCATGCCGGCTCCGCCCCGCCGGTGGGGGGTTTTCCGGGCTGTCCTGCTACACAGAGCGAGCGTGCTGGTGCTCGACCTGCCGAACTGGTTCTGGCTTTCCTGGGGCGCCGCCGTCGGCGCTTGCGTCGGCAGCTTCTTGAACGTCGTCATCTACCGCCTGCCCCGCGGAATGAGTCTGGTGCACCCGCCGTCGACGTGCCCCGGGTGCGGCGCCCGCATCCCCGTCTATCTGAACCTTCCCGTCGTGGGCTACTTGCTCCTGCGTGGCAGGGCGGCCTGCTGCGGGATGCGTGTGAGCCCGCGCTATCCGCTCGTCGAGCTCCTCGGTGGCCTCTTGGGGAGCGCGATCGTCTTCACTCGCGTGCTGCCCGACCCGTCGCAACCATTGCACATCGGCCTTGCGCATTTTGCTCTCTACCTCGCGCTCTGTTCGGCGCTAGTGGCCGCCGCCGCCATCGATCTCGAGCACATGATTCTGCCCGACTCGATCACGCTCGGGGGAGCGGCACTGGGACTGGCCAGTGCAGGGATCCGACCGGAGGTGACCCTGCTCGGCGCCGCGCTCGCGTGCGCTCTGGGCTTCGTCGTCGTGTGGTTTCCGTTCATTTGGCTGCACGAAAAATGGCGAGGCTTTGCGGGGATGGGCCTCGGGGATGCCAAGCTCCTCGCTCTCGCTGGTGCTTGGTTCGGCGGCCTTGGCGTGGTGTTCGTCCTGTTTGGAGGGGCGCTGCAGGGCACGCTCGTCACGATCGTGTCGCTCCTCACGGGCAGGACGCTCGAGGAACCCGAGCAGGTGCAGGCCGAGCGGCGACAGTTCCAGGAAGAGCTCGCCGCAGCCGAAGGTGAGGAACGCGCCGAGCTCGAGCGGCTGGCGGCGCTCGATCCGGTCCTGCGCGAACCCGATGGGACTACCTTGGGTGCACGCATTCCGTTCGGTCCCTTCCTGGCGCTCGCGCTCGTCGAGCTCGGCCTCTTCTACGAACCGATCCACGCGGCGATCGAGACCTGGCTCTTGCCATGACTGCCCTAGCCGCGAGCCAACCTCTGGCGCGGGGCAGGGCTGCCGCCCGTCGCTTGGCAGCAGTGGCGTGCGTGAGCGCAGCCTTCGCGTGCGGAGGCGGCACGGCGCTGGTCGAAACAGGCCCCCACCCGAGCGGAACCCAGACTTCACAGGTCGTGCACGAGGCACCCCCACCCACGAAAGTCGAAACGGTGCCTCTGCGCAGAAACAACGCCTGCTTTTGGCGCGGCGGCTACTGGAAGCCGCGTGGCGGCGGCTGGTCTTGGGTGAAGGGCGTCTGGGTCATGCCGCCGGAGGGCTGTATTCTCGCCCCCGCCCAGACGCGGTTCGAAGCAGTGGAAGGCAGTACGGTCCTCGTCCATCGACCCGAGCTTTGGTACAGGTCGGGCGGCACGCAGCCCTGCGACGGGCCCAAAGACTGCTCCGATCTCTGAGACCGCCGCCCCTTGTCGAACTCTGCGCCCGAAAATCTGGACGAATGGACCATCGCCAAGGTCCTGCGTTTTGCTGCGGATGATTTCCAGAAGCGCAAGCATCCGAGCCCTCGCCTCGATGCGGAGCTCCTGCTCGGCGCGATCCTCGGGCTCGATCGGGTCCAGCTCCTGGTCCAATCGACGCGCCCACTCACAGCGGACGAGCTGGCGCGCTACCGCGAATCGATCCGGCGCCGCCGCGGAGGCGAACCAGTCGCCTACATTCTCGGGCGCCGCGAGTTCTACGGCCGTACGTTCGCGGTCGACGCGCGGGTGCTCGTTCCGCGACCGGAGACCGAGCTCCTGCTCGAAGTCGCGTTGCGTCGCACCACCCACCGCCACTTATCCGGACGCGCTCTCGACCTATGTACGGGCAGCGGCTGCGTTGCCATCAGCTTTGCACTCGAGCGCCGCACCTGGCAGGTGACGGCCACCGACGTCAGCGAAGGAGCACTCGAGCTCGCGCGAAAGAACGCCGAGGCGCTCGGTGCCGTGTGGGGTCTCGACTTTCGCGCGGGTGACCTCTTTGGAGCTCTGCCGAAGGCGAGTCGCTTCGAGCTCATCGTCAGCAATCCCCCGTACATTCCCAGCGCCGAAATTCCGACCCTGATGGCCGACGTCCGTGACTTCGAGCCCGAGCTTGCCTTGGATGGGGGCGCCGACGGGCTCGTGTTCTATCGGCGCTTGGCGGACCACGCGCACGAGCACCTGGTGTCCGGCGGCGTCCTCGCGGTCGAGGTCGGGGCTGGGCAAGCACCGGACGTGGCGCAGCTCTTCAGTCGAGCCGACATGGTCGATGTGGAAATCGACAAGGACTACTCCGGGCACGAACGAGTCGTCAGCGCCCGCCGCGGTCACGCCGCGTCCGCCACCGTCAAAACGAGCTAGCGCGAAAAATTGGGCCATGTGCCAGCGATCGTGGCAGGCCCGAACGATGGCTCTGTCTCGGATCCCGGCACTCGGCCTGGGCATTGCCTTGCTGGCCGCGTGCAGCAAGGGGCCAGCCCTGTCGGGCACCACGCGCGAGGACGCCGAGGCCCTCGAAACCCCCGAGCTCGGCGCACCCGAACCAGCCCTCCTCTTGGGGGCCGTCCAGGACGAGGTACCCGTGTACGCCGCGACGAATCCGAAAGCTCCGGTTCTCGGCTATCTGCACGCTGGCGCGACCGTCGCCCGAACCAAGCGCGCACACGAGAACGATCACTGCACCCTGGGCTGGTATGCCATCGCGCCGCGCGGCTACGTCTGCGCCGAGACGGCCGCGACCACGAACCTCGCACACCCGACACTCTCGGCGATGGCGCTCGGTCCGCGCCTGGATCAGTCGCTGCCCTATGTGTACGCGCGGACGAGCAAAGTGACCGCCGTCTACAAGCGCAGTCTGAACAAGGGTGTCGAGCTCAGCGGACGTCTGGCCAAGAACACGGTCATGGCCATCGTGGGCTCCTGGACCGCGCCCGACGAATCCCACGAACCGCAGCGCCTAGGCCTGCGTTTGGATGGGCAATTCGTGCGCGCCGATGATCTCGAGCCAGCGGCGGGCAGCAGCTTCCAGGGCGCGGCACTGACGGCGGAGCAAGGTCTGCCCATGGCATTCGTGGTGCGCCGCGGCGTTCGACTTTTCTCGCTCGATGGGGATGTGCCCGAGAAGAAGGCTGAGCTCGGCTACCACGATGCGATGCGCCTGACCGGTCGCTTTCGCACCAAAGAGAGTGAGCGCTTTTACGAGCGCGAGGATGGGGCGTGGGTGCGCCACAAGGACATCACGCTCGTGCAGCTGCGCAGCGATCTGCCAGAGTTCGCGATCGGCAGCCAGAAGTGGATCGACATCAGCATCATCACCGGCACGCTGATCGCGTACGAAGGGAAAACACCCGTCTACGCTTCGCTCGTCAGCGTCGGGCGAGATCGCATGGGAGACCCAGAGAGCACCGCGTCCACGGCGCGCGGAACCTTTCGCGTGCTCGAGAAACACGTCACTCGACGACGCAGTCCAAGCGACGACGCAGCATTGCTCGACGCCCCCTGGGCGATGAAGCTCGAAAGCGGGCAATGGCTCATCGCATCACCCAGGCACGACCGCTTCGGCATCGAGCACACGGACGGCGACATCGAGATCTCGCCTGCCGACGGCGCTCACTTGTTCCGCTGGGCGGCGCCAGCCGTGCCTCCTTCGTGGCACGGCATTTCAATCGAAGCCGCCAGCGAAACGCTGATCGTGAACATCCGCAAATAGGCGGAAAATCAGCCGATCAGATGTAGGGGATGTGTTCCCAGTTCACCATGAACTGACGATAGTCGCACGTCAGCTCTTCGCCCGCGCCGATCTCGCGGAGCGACGTGCCAACTCCCGGAACCGAGAAGTCGACATTCGGCTCGCGTGAGTGATTCATGTACTTGCCCATGGTGGCCTCGTAATAGAAGGGGCCGCCCGCTTCGGGTTCATACATGTGCCATTCGATCTCTTCCTTCACGCTTGCGGGAAGGCGGTCGAACTCGGCCGGTGTGAACTTGATGTCGAGCTTCTCGTGGAATGCCCAGACGGAAACGCCTCGAGGGATTGCTTCGCGAGCAAACACTCCGAAACCGTGAATTGCACTCTTCTCTAGGTACGTTCGAACCAGAAGCACGTCTTCTCCAATGCCGCCCCGCCGTCGGAGCTAGGCCCCCCGGAGGTTACGCCTGGCGACCAGCGATGGAAGGGGCCAATCGACTTGCTCGGCCACTCGGGACAAGGCTCGGGTCGTGGGTGTAGGCTGAGGACGTGCGCCGGGTCCTCCTGCTCTGTGCTGTCCTTTTGGCGGCGGCTGCCGCAGGGTTCTTCCTGGGCAAGCGGTCACCCGATCCGCAGCCGGAGCCAGAGACGAAGACGGAGGTCCGGAAGACGCCGGTGGTCATCACGGCGCTCCGCGACGTCGCTCGCCTGGAGGGCGCCGTTTTTCACGTCGAGCGCGTCGTCGATCTGCAGGAAAAGCAGTCCAAGCTCGCCGGCCTGGTCCAAGCCAAGGACGCCATCCTGCTCGTGGCGGCCGGAGACGTGACAGCCGGGGTCGACCTCGCCGGCTTGGTCGAAGCCGACGTGCGCACCGAGGGCCCGGGAGAAAAGGTGACCATCACCCTCCCGCGGGCCGAGATCTTTTCGCAGCGTCTCGACAGCGAGCGCACGTACGTACATTCCCGGCAGACCGACGTCCTGGCTACACGACGTGAGAACCTGGAGACGCGCGCCCGCCAGGAAGCGGAGCGCAGCCTAGCCGCGGCCGCGGTCGAAGGCGGCATCCTGCTACGGGCCGAGAAAAGCGTCGCCGCATCCGTCACCGCTCTCGTGCGCTCCCTGGGTTTCTCGCACGTCGAGGTGCGCTTCCGCGGCGACCAGCCGGGCGCGCCCGCGCGAGAGTAGAGCCCCCTGAATGGGACCGGTCCGGGTCGACCCAGCCCGGTGACCCAAGCCCGGTGCCAGGCATCCGGCCCACCGGGGCGTGAGCCTCAGCGCGGCGGAATGGGGGCCTTGACGAAACGACCCCAGGCCACGAAGAGCGCGAGCGCGCCCAGGGCGGCATTGATGAAGATCGCCGGCACCTCGCCGCGGGTCAGGTGGAACACTGCCGCCAACGCCATGACGAGTGCCAAACCGATAGCCGCGAGCGGAGTCAGCACGGGCCGGATGCCAGTGACGGAAGGCAGCACCATGCCGAGACCGCCCGCGAACTCGGCGACTCCGATGAAACGCACGAGCAGGGCGGGCAAATCGGTGACCCAAGGCATGTCGACCGCCAGCTCGGCGATCGGCGCGGTCGACTTGCCGACGCCGGCGGTCCCGAAAGCACAAGCGAGCAGAAACTGCGCGACCCAGAGAGCCGTGTGGAGCGATCCCTTGGGCGCAGCCTGGGTCGCCGTGGAGGCGCTATCCATGGCCCCACGTCTAGCAGGGTGCCGAAAAAAGCACCCTCGCAAAACCATCGGCCCGAACCGCAGTACGTCCGGCCGAGGCGAGCGACCCCACCAAATTGCACCCCGAGTGGCGATCGACCGAGCGGGGACCGCTCCGGCTGCGGACGTTTGCCAGGGCTGCCTCACTCGTGGTGCCCTGGCGCTCCGTGGGCCCCGTCAGCTTTCGTCGCACGCCGCTCGAGCTCGTCGTGATCGGCATCCTCCTGTGCGGTGGATCAGCTCGAGCAGCTGACGATCGGGATCCCGTTCACTGGGATCTCGTCACCGTCGGCCCTGCTACGGATCTCTTTTCCCTCTGGGGTCACACGACCCTCTGCGCTTCGGCCGGCGCGTTCGAAGACGGCGCTTGTTTCGACTTCGGTGTCGCAACCGAGTCGGATCCCGCGCGCTTGTCGATCGGCACCCTGCGAGGGCAAGCGCTCTTCACGGCGATCAAGGTGCCCACCAAGGTCTTACTCGCTTCGAGCCAGTTTCGAGATGCCTGGCGCCAGCGCATCGAGCTCGAGCCCGATCGAGGTCTTGAACTCTTCCGCGAGCTCGAGGCCGCGGCAGAAGAGGAAGAGAGCTACGCTTATCAGCCGTTTTTTCGCAATTGCACGACGGAAGTTCGCGACCGTCTGGATCGAGCGCTGTCGGGTCGCCTCAGCCGCGGAGCCGACACCCGCGGCGGCACGCCTCTTCGACGCACGGCCGAGGCGGGGCTCACGGGGCACGTACTCCCGCTGGCGTTGCTCGAGCTCGCCGGCGGCCGCGCACTCGATCGTCCTTCGACGGCCTGGGAACGCATGGCACTCCCCGCCGGATTGATGCAGGCGGTGAGCGAACGTCTGTCCGCGGCGCCGAGTCGCCTGTCGACGCGGGTGGGAGCGCCGCCCCCCACGAGCCCCTCTGCTGGCCGCATCGTGCTCGTGCTCATCACCCTCGCGACCAGCGTGGTCTACTGGCTCGGCAGTCGCCAGAGTGTGCGGCCGAGGCGCGTCCTCGGCGTATGGCTGGGGGCTCTCGGCCTCGTGCCTCTCATCGGTGTCTGCTCCACGCTTCCCTCCTTGCAAGGAAACTGGATGCTGGCCGTGCTGACGCCGCTCGATGTCATCCTGACACTCAGCGACCGCTTCGTCCTTTGGCAGCGGCGGTACGTGCTCCTCCGGCTGGCCGTCTTGCTGGCGCTGGCCGCGAGCAGCATCACGGGACTCGTGGTCCAGCCGCTGGGGGTGGGGATCGGGGTGGCCGGCCTGCCGCTCGTGCTCTGGCTGCTTCGCCGACGGGCCGGGTGAGACTCAGCCCGGGTGAGACCAGCCCGGGTGAGACCAGCCCGGGTGAGACTCAACCCACGCCGAGTTTCAGCACTTCTGCGGCGTGGTCGCGAAAGGAAAATCCAGCAGTCCCCGGATGCACGACCACCGCAGTGCGCGCCTCGAGACGCCGCAGGTGGCGCAGCACTGCCGGTGACTCCGCCAAGGCATCGTGGAGCTGAACGCCAAAGATCAGGAGCGCCTGCGGCTCCGCTTGCTCCAGAAAATCCACGAAGCCCGCGCGGGTTTGCTCCCAATCCTCGGTCGTCACCACCGGCTTGCGCCGGGTGCCCCCGCTGGGCTCGGCCGAGTTGGCAAACGCCACGGAGCGCCAAAAGTCCTCACACTCGGGGCGCGGCGCCGCGCGCTGCAGCACCAAGCGTGCGACGTCCGTGAACTCACGATGCGGCATGCTGCCGTCGATGTACTTCTCGGTGAGCGCGCAATCGAGGCCACGCCCGACCCGCGCGAAGTCTCCGCCACGCAGAGGCTCCTTGTCGGCGAAAAGCGCCAGACGACTGCCCAGTACGCCCGACCCGCGATAGTTGGGTCCCACCCAGACCGGCAAGCCTAGCCACGTTTCGGTGGACACGGGTCACGAGACTAGTCGAGCTCGAGCGTCCTCAGGAAGGGTGCCCTGCTCAGGCCGGATCCTTCGCGGTCTCGGCTCTCGTCGGCAGGGTGCTCCTTTCAGCACCCTGCTAGCCAGGACACTTGGCTCCGGGGCACTCGAGCTTGCCCTTCTTGCACATGCCCTCCCACACGGCCATTCGATCGGTGATGAAGTCGACGAACGCTCGCGTCTTGGCCGGCAGGAACGCGCGCGACGGGTAGACCACGTAGAGATTGTCTTGCGCGAGCGTGAGCTCCGGCAAAAGCAGCTGCAGGCGTCCATGGTGCACGTCGGGTCCGACCAGCATGTTGGGCAGGAGCGCGATGCCGGCGCCAGCGAGCGTGGCGAAGCGCAAATAGCCGAAATCCTGCGCTGCGATGCGGCCGACGACGGCGACCTCGTGCGAGCGACCATTGTGTTCGAAACGCCATTTGCGCTCCGGCGTCGTCCCGAACACCAGGCAATCGTGGTGCGGAAGGTCGTCCAGCTTTTCTGGTGTGCCGCGCCGCTCCAAGTACTCGGGACTCGCGTACACGCCCATGGAGCTCGTCGCGATGGCTTTGGCAATCAGCGATGAATCGACCAAGTGCCCAGCTCGCAGGGCCACGTCGAACCCTTCTTGAATCAGGTCGACCCGACGCCCACTCAGATCGAGGACGACTTGGACTTCGGGGTACTCTGCCGTGAACTCGGGCAGCGCTTTGGGCAAAAATACCATGCCGAGATCCGGCGGCGCCGTGAGACGCAGCACCCCGCGCGGGGTGTTCTGGGCATCGAGTACGGCAGCCTCCGCTTCGCCAAGCTCCGACACGATGCGGTTCACGCGCTCGAAATACGCAGCGCCCAGATCGGTGAGGCTGAGCTTGCGCGTCGTGCGCTGCAAAAGTCGAGCGCCGAGTCGGGCCTCGAGGTCACCAATGCGGCGACTGAGCGTGGACTTCGGCAGGCCCAGCACTTTGGCCGCGTGCGTGAAGGACCCTCGCTGGACGACTTCGACGAATAGGTGCGCCGCATTGAGGTCCGAGTGTTCCATCAGTGGAACACTCTGTCTCTGGAATCATGACTAGTCCAGCTGGAGCAACGGTCTCACCTTGATGGCACCCGACGGGACTTCCCCTGCCGGGCCAAGCAGGGAAACGTTCAAGTGTCTAATATTCAAAATAAAACAGCTACTGTTGCCCGTCTGCTCCTCGGAACGATCTTCGTCGTTTTCGGCCTCAACGGATTTCTAGGCTTCATCCCGCAGCCGCCCCCACCCGAGGCAGCCGGGGCCTTCCTCGGAGGCCTGGCGAGCGCGGGTTACTTCTTTCCGCTCCTGAAGGGGACCGAAGTGCTGGTGGGCGTGGCGCTCTTGGCCAATCGCTTCGTCCCGCTCGCACTCACCGTGCTGGCACCGATCAGCATCAACATTCTGCTCTTCCACCTGGTGCTGGCGCCTGCGCCTGCGTTGCCGCTCGCCATCATCGCCGCGCAGCTCTACTTGGCTTGGACGCATCGCGCTGCTTTCGCCGAGATCGTGCGCGCCCGCCACGAGCTCCCGGCGGCGCCCGCCCTCCTGCATCGTCCCTTGGAGAGCCACGCCTGATGGCGCCATGACGGACGCCGAGACACGGCCCTGGGCTCGTCCCGAGCCCAGGGTCGAGGCGTCGTTGTCAGGGCTACTTCACGACGACCGGCGGCACAGGCGGGATCTGGAACTGATCCCAGGCCGGCGTGACGTTGTTGGTCAAGAGCGGTGCCACGCTCGCCGCGTCTCCCGTGCCCGTCACCAGGTTGCGCTGGTTCCACAGGTAAATGGCGGGACTGCTCGTGATGCTGCCATCCTCTTCGACGATGACCGTCGTCATGTAGAGCTGAGAGGCTGGACTCATGCGGCCGGAACCACGGCTGATGTCGAAGGGCGAGTTCCGCGCGGTCGAGAAGATCAGAAAGTAGTACGTGCGACCCGACTCGTCGTCGGTCGCATGCGACGGCGCCCACTTCGCCCAGGAGTTGTAGAGCGCGCCAGTGGTGCCCTCGCAAACGGCATCGTTGGACGAAAGGCGCGTCGGCGTGCCGCCTTCCGCCGGGATGACGTAGATGTCGCTATCGGGGCGGTAATAGACGTGATCGAACGAGTCCTCGCGGCTCGGATTCGTGGCGAACTCCGGAAGCTTGTTGAACGCGATGAGCGCGTCGTCGGGCGAGTAGTCCGGGTAGTACTCGAAGTCGGCCGTGTCGGCACCGGCCACGGGCTCGGCGTCTCCACCGGCGCCAGCGTTGAACGGCACGACATAAAGGTCGACGACGCTCGCGCCGCCCACGCGACCGTCCTGCGGCAGATCCGTCGAGGTGTAGACGACGGTGGTGCCATCGTGGCTGAAGTCCGGCAAAACGGGGTAGTTTGCATCACCGGTGCGCGCGATCACGTCCCAGGCGCTACCGCGCATCGTCGCTACCGCCCGCTGCATGGCCTGATTTTCGTTCAAGTACTCGGTCGGGGTGCTGCGGGAGATGTCGACCGGCACTTCGGCCGTGGACGCCAAGTCCATCCACACGAGCTGGGTGGGGTCGTTGGACAGCACCGAGCCGTCGTGGCTGCGCCAGAACTCGTTCTCGGTCAGCACGCGCTCCGACCAGGTCGTTACCATCCGACGCGCTCCCGTGGCCCAATCGCCCGCCGAGAAGGTCGGGCCGCCGAGCCAGGTCATGGACAGGAGGGCCGCCCCCGCGCCCGTCAGGTACTCGGGCGCGTCGCCCGCCGTGGCTTCCTCGATGCTGTAGAGCCGAAGGTTCCACGACCAATCATCCATCGACGCCACGGCTTTGCCGTCGGGCGTGGACGCGTGGCATCCGACGCAGGTCGAGTGGCCATCGGTGTCGTTGTCCTTGCTCCGCAGGAGCGCGTTGTCGCTGATGGCCGTGCCGCCGATGTCGCCCGGGTACATCGCGCGAATCACGCCCTCGTCACCGACCCCGAAGCCGTAGAGCGCGTTCGTTTGTTCGCCCGGCGTCGTGCCCGTCGAACCCCAGAACACCATGCTGCCGCCGGCCGCGACCGGCACGATTTGGAAGGTCCCGCTCGCAGTGGCGCCGCCGCTCGTGACTGTGTAGGTGACGTCTTCATTGTAGACGGAGCGAGAGAGCGCGTCCCACGCCTCCGCCGGAAGCAAGACGGGAACGGTTGCTGAGTAAATGGTGAGCGCATGGCGCATGCGCGCCGTGGTCAGGACCACCTTGGCCGTCGTGCCGCCGCCGGTGAAGGCGAAGCGAGGCCGCGTCCACGCGGCAGGAAACAGGGTGCCATCGGCCGGCTCGCTGACGCAGAGCTGACCGCCAGCAGCACCGTCGAGCTCGGCGCGCTCTGCGTCGCTCACGCCCTCGGCAATGACCCAAGCCTGCGCGGGATCTGCGGGATCGCTGAAGCCCGTGCAATCACTTTCGCACTCGGGCGTCAGGATCTCGTTCATGCCGAGCCCCGTTCCCCCGTTCCCTCCGGTGTCCCCCGGCTCGAACCCGGCGCCCGTTCCGCCCGGCGGCAAAAGAACCGTGCCGCCCGTGCCTGTGCCGTCGCTGGTGCTTCCGCCACCGCCGTCGCCGTCACCCGAGCCGGCGGGTGCGACGCAAGCGGCCAAGGCGGCCGAAAGCAGGGCGCCCCAAGTGAACTTGGAAAGGTGTCTCATCTGACGAAGTCCTCGTAGGAAGAAAGGCGGAAGTCCTTGGAAAATAGCGCATCGAACGCCGGCGCGCACGATCGCCCAAGCCCGGGGCCCCGGCGGGCAGCGCCTCCTTGGCGGTTCGCTCGCGCCGGATCGCCGGCAAAACCGCCGTCAGCGGAAGGGTCAGGCCCGGGCGCCGCTCGGCACGCGCGCGTCCGCCTGCCGGACGTGCGCCAGGATGCTCTGAAGCAGGTAGTCCGCGTCGCGACCCACCCCAAAGAAGCGTCCCGAGCCCCAGCTGTATTGCCAGGGCAGACCCAGGAAATACAGGCCAGGTATCGCCGTGACGCCGCGTTCGTGACGCACGCGGCCCCGCTCGTCCGTGACGTCGAACCGCACCCAGGAAAAATCACTGCGGAAGCCGACGCTCCACACGACGGAGCCAATCCCGGCCTGCTCCACGTCGAGCTCGAACGCTTGCACCTCGGGCCGCCAGGGTGGGAGGTACACGTCGCCCGTGGGTGCAGAGATCCCGCGCTCGAAAATGAACTGGTCGATGCTGCGGTTGATGCGCCGATAGACGTCGTCGGCCTCATCGAGGTTTTGCTCCAGGTCGGCCCGAAACCGCACCGTGCCGCCCTCGGCATCGAGCAGCGTGCCGTAGAGCTTCATGCCTTCGCAGGCGAAGGCCCGCAAATCGATGTCATGCCCGCCGTCGCGACCGGTAACATAGTGATTGGTCTTGTCGCGCACTTGATCTCGATCCGGGTGCACGTCGTAGGGAACGTCGTAGTACCCCATGAGGTCCAGCCATTCGGTGACGTCCCGCCCGCGATAGCGCCGAGCGCAGCGCGGCGCCGTGCCCACGGCCAAATGTACTTGCCGCCCTGCGCGGTGCAGGTCCTCCGCGATCTGGCAGCCGGACTGACCGGTCCCCACCACGAGCACCCCGCCAGCGGGCAGCAGATCCGCGTTCTTGTAGGCTTCCGAGTGCAGGTGCACGACGTGGGCAGGAAAGCCTTCCGCCGCCTTCGGAATCACGGGCTCGTGATACGCGCCGGTCGCGACCACCACCTGGTCGGCCAGGAAGTCGCCGTGGCTCGTGCACACCCGAAAACCGGAAGGAGCGTGGTCGGAGCTGGCCGCCGTGACGCTCGTCACGCGGACCCCTTCGCGCACCGGGAGCTGATACTTCCGGGCGTAGCGCTCGACGTAGTCGACGATCTGGTCCTTCAGCATGAAGCCTTTCTCGTCGTCACCGTCGTACGGATGCCCGGGCAAGGTGCATTGCCAGTTCGGCGTCACCAGGCAAAACGTGTCCCAACGTTTGGCGCGCCAAGAGTGCGCGATGCGCTCGGCCTCGAGCACGACGTGGGCAATGCCAGCCTGCCCGAGGAGGTAGCTCATCGTCAGTCCCGCGTGGCCGCCACCGATGACGACGACCGGAAAGCGGGCCGCAGATTGGCGAACGACGCCGGAAATCCGGCCACCGTCGGGCACCGTTTCCGGCATGGCTTCCAGGGGCCCGTCCTTTGCGGAAGGTGCGGACGAGCTTCTGGCATCCGGCGGCGGCTGACGGGAGAAGCCGAGAACGGTCACGGTAGCGAGCCGCTCGGCTTCACCCATGGACTCGAGCCGCTCCTCGAGCGTACGCAGCTGGTCGAGCGCCGAACTGCAGGCGTAGCCGTAGCGTGCCCGCACGCGCTCGGACGCGAGCTCGAGGGCGGCCCGAGCTCGGCGGGCAAACTCCGGCATCGAGTAGCTGCTGCCCGCCTCGAGATACTCGAAAATGACGGTGGAGGGCGAGTAGCACGTCTCTTCGACGCCGCTCGGCCAGCGCAGGCGAAAGTGAACTTCAGGCATTCGTTCCTCCGAATCCGGTCAAAGCCTCGCGCTCGAGGTCCCAGTAGATGGCCTTCTCTCGGCCCGAGGTGAGCTCGAGACCGTGGCCAGCGTTGATCTCACCGACCGCGCGGGCGAAAATGCCACGGTCCTCGAAGCGCGCGCACACCTCGGCCGCGTCGTCTGCACGCGTCGCCAGCAGATAGCCGTAACTCGGGAACGCCATGAGCCAACGCAGCGGGTCGGCATCGGCCGGGGCGACCACGCGCTCGAGGTCCAGAACGGCTCCTACTCCTGAGCACTCGAGCAACATGAGGAGCGTCCCACACAAACCCGCCATACTGATGTCCTTGCCCGCGCGAACCAAGCCGGCTTCCGCGAGTTCCGGTAGGAGGGACAGCGCACGGCGCAGATGCTCGGGGGGAGCGCTCGTCGCCGCGTTGAAGTTTCCGCCGCTGCCCCGGTAGCTGCCGCGCAGGTCGACAGCCTGCACGATGACGTCGCCCGGTCGCGCGTCGAAGCTGGAGATCAGGCTGCGAGCGCGGCCAACGACGGCTGCCGCGAGCATGGTTTCACCAGCCACCCGCGTCGTATGGCCGCCGACGATGGGCACCCCGAACGTTTGGCTCGCAGCCAGCATTCCGTCCAAAACGCGATGGGTGTCGCCATCGCCGAGGTAGAGCACGTCGGTGATGGCCCAGGGCCGCCCGCCCATCGCGCACACGTCGCTCACGTTGACCATCACCGCGCAGAAGCCAGCGAACCACGGATCCGCACGGACGAACTCGCGACGCATGCCTTCTGCCGCAAAGAGCACGTAATCGTCGCCGCAAGGCAAGGCTGCGCAATCATCGCCGTTTCGAGCAGCGCCCACGCCGTCGAACCATGCGCTCGCCCCAGCCGAAGGTAGCGCTCGCGACACGACCTGGACGTCCTTCTTGAACGCGAGCTCCGAACGCTCTCGCAGTGCGCCCACCAGCGAGCCTAGGGTACCGGGTGCAATGTTCACGCGACCTCGCGCACCGAAAGCTGGCCGAGTCCAGGCGGCTCGACCGCGGATGGAACCGCCGGATAGCGGGCCAGATCGGCCTCCATGAGCACATGCCGGCGGCCGAGGACCAGCAACGTGTCCACGCGGGCAAAGTGATGTCGCTCGAAGTAGCGCGCGTTCTGCTCCTGCACCGTCGCCAAGAAGCGCGTGCACCCGAGGCCATGCGCCGTGCACACGGCTCGAGTGATGAGGGCCGTGCCGATTGCACCCCGCTGTCGATACTCGCGGTCGACACCGAGGCGTCCACCATACCAAGTGCCGCCTTCCGTCTCGAACACCCGCACGACGCCAACGACGCGCTCGGGCATGCCAGCATTGAGACTCACGGCCACGATCGGCACTGCAGCGGCGTCATGTTCATCGAGATCGCTCTTGGCGAACAGTTCCTGCTCCTCGGCGAAGACGGCTGCGCGCAGCCGAAAGTAGCCCTCGAGTTGCCACGGTTCGCTCGCGACTCGAGCCATGAATTGGCTGGCCAAGCTCGGCCGGAGCGGACGACCCCAGGGGTGGATGGCGTCAAGCATGGGCGGCCTCGCCTCTCTGCCCGGTCGCCGTCGCCGCGCTCTCACGCGACCGCAAGGTGGAGCAAGCTCCGCAGCGGCCGCAGCCTGCCTTGATGTCGCGGCTCGACATGCCTGCGTCGAGAAGGACCTTCGCTATCTCGGAGAGCAATTCGTCGAGCCAGCGGGCAGCTGGTGCCGGATGATGCTCGAGTGGTGTGCCCCGGATGGGCACGAACGGCACGACGAACGGATAGACGCCGAGACCAGTCAAACGCCGACACATGGCCAGTATCTCCGCAGCGTCATCGCCCAAGCCAGCGAGGATGTACGTCGACACCTGTCCGAACCCGAAGACGTCGACTGCCGCTTCGAAGGCCTCCATGTACGTCGAAATGGGGACTTCGGCCTTTCCCGGCATGATGCGCGCACGCACGCTCTCCGTGACCGCCTCGAGATGGAGGCCGAGCGCGTCGACGCCAGCCTCGCGCATGCGCTCGAACCAGGCGAAATCATCGGGGGGCTCGCACTGCGCCTGAATGGGCAAGTCTACGGCCTGTCGCACGGCCTCGGCCGCGGCCGCCAACACCCGCGCGCCTCGATCGGTGCTCGCGGGAGTTCCCGTGGTCATCACCATGTGACGCACGCCGTCGAGCTCTACGGCGGCCTTCGCTACTTCGGCCAGCTGCGCCGGCGTCTTCTCGGCAATGGTGGCCCGTCGCGCGAGTGAGGCGCCGATGGCGCAGAATTGACAGGACGTCTCACGATGACCGTAGCGCGTGCAGGTCTGAAGCACGGTCGTTGCGAGCACGTCGGTCGCATGCAGGGTGGCAATCTTGTGGTACGGAACGCCGTCCGTCGTTTGCAGCCGATAGAAGCGAGGGACGGCCGGAAAGGACAGCTCGGCCACCCAGGTGCCGTTTCGGTAGAGCTGCGCGCGCCCTTCTTCATCGACCTGCGCCGTGTACGGCGAGTCGCCAGCGGCATGATTGAGAATCGGCACCATCACGGTCTGACCTCCGATGCTCACGGCCTTGTGATCGGACGGACCAGCTCCTCCAGCACGCGCTAGGCCGGGGCCTTCGGCGGTGAGCCAACGCACGCCCCGCGTTTGGAGCTCGGACGCGAGTTCAGAGGGCGCGAAGGCCGAGAATGCCTGGGGTTTCGAGGTCGGTACCAAGTGGAGCGCTCGATGCATGGGATTCTCCGGCAGCGGCGTTGGCTGCTGTTAGGTGCGGCTTGGGGCGCGAGTCGAGAACCAGGGACAGGAGTTCGGGCCGGCTGTAGTGCCCAACGGAGTCCATCATTCGCTTGCGCTTCTGGATCAGACGAAGGTCGAGATCGGCGACCACCATGCCTTCGCCTTCGGTCAGCGGCGGAGCGAGGAGCGTTCCCTCCGGCGAGACGATGGTGGTGAAGCAGCCACCGGTGAGCGCGCGGTCGAGCCCAGTCGTTCCGGCAATCTCGCGCACCAGGTCTTGCGGCAGGTACGAGGTAGCGTTGACGACGAAGCAGCCGGATTCGAGCGCATGGTGGCGAATCGTCACTTCCATCTGCTCGCGGAAGACGTCGCCCACGAGCGAGCCCGGGAACATCGCGACGTGGATCTGCTCGTGGTCGGCCATGAGCGCGTAGCGAGCCAGTGGGTTATAATGCTCCCAGCAGGCCAGAGCGCCCACGCGACCCACCTTGGTGTCGACAGCGTGTAGACCGTCGCCCTGCCCTTGTCCCCAGATCATGCGCTCGTGATAGGTCGGGGTAATCTTGCGGCGATGCAGCACGAGCGTGCCGTCCGCATCGAAGACGAGCTGGGAGTTGTAGAGCGTGCCGTGATCACGCTCGTTGATGCCCACCACCACCACCACCCCATGCTGTGCCGCGGCCCGGCCGATGCGCTCGGTGACGGGACCCGGCACGTCGACGGATTGCTCCATCAAGAGCAGGTGGTCGGCGCCGATCTGAACCGGCGGCTTGATGAAGGAAAAGTAGGGGTAATACGGCACGACCGTTTCGGGAAAGCCGACGAGTTCCGCCCCGGCGGCCGCCGCTCGGCCGACCCATTCGCACAGGTGCTCGGTCGTGCCTTCCCGACTGTAGAGCACGGGGGTCAGCTGCACGGCGGCGGCCCGCACTTTGCGCGCGCTCTGCATGCCTCAGACCGTCCAGGTGTTCAAAATGAACGCGCCATCCTTGCGATGCAGCAGGATGAGGTCGAGCACATCGAGTGGATTGATGGGACGAATTCCCTCGATCAACGCACCTTCGCCGTGGCCGTACAGAGCTTGCAGCGCAAAGCGGCAGGCGTAGACCTTGCCGCCTTCGGACATGAAGCGGTTCAGCTGCCCATTGAAGTTCTGATGCCCAGGGAAAGCCTCATCGCCGAGCTTGGGAAAGCCGCGCTGCACCCCCAAGGTCACGCCCGGCCCGTAGAGGAGCACCGACGTCTCGAAGCCTTTGCGCTTGAGTCGGATGGCCTGCAGCAAGTTGACGAGGCCGATCGAGCCCTCGAAGGCGACGGTGTGGAACGTCACCAGGGCCTTTTCTCCTGGGCTGGCCTTGACGTCTTCGAAGACCTTTTCCTCGTAGTCGACCAAGAAATCGCCAGGCTTGTTGGGGGGAACTGTCACTTTCGGCATGGGTGTCCTTTCTTCTCGCCGTTCGCTCGTCGAAGCCCAGATTGCGAGCGACGTGCCAAACCGAGTGGCCGACCCGAGTCCCACGAATTCGAGTGAAAGTTCGCGCCGGAAAACGTCCCGGAAACTCACCAGTTCTCGAGAGTCACGAGTTCTTGCGAGCTCCGGCACGGACTCTCGCGATGGCGATCGGTCGCGCGTTTCGGCGCCGAGTCCCGATCAACGCGGGCGCTCGATGCCCAGCTGCTTCATGCGATAGCTGAGCGTGCTGGGACTCAGTCCCAAGAGCTCGGCAGCGCCCGACTTGCCGGCGACGCGGTATTGCGTGACTTCGAGGGCGCGAATCAGATTTTGACGCTCGAGCTCGCGGAGCGCCCTCTCGGGCAGGACCTCTTCGTCCAGCTTGGGTCGGGGCGGCTCCGAAGCGGCACCCTTGGTCGGCAGCTCGAGCAGGAGAGCTCCGCCGCGAGCGACGTCGTAGACGAGCGCGCGCTCGAGCAGGTTACCGAGTTCACGCACATTTCCCGGAAAATCGTAGGCAAGCAGCGTGGCTTCGTCGCTCGGGCTGAGCTCGCGCGCAGGCAGGCGCAAGCGCTCGGCACTGCGCCGAAGGGACTGCCGCGCCAGGGGCACGATGTCCTCGCGTCGCTTTCTGAGTGCTGGAACGTGGATCGGCAGCACGCTCAGGCGATAGTAGAGGTCGCGTCGAAAGCGGCCGGCGTCGACCTCGGCTTCGAGATCGCGGTTCGTGGCCGCCACGATGCGCACGTCGACGCGGCGTGTGCGGTCGTCGCCCACCGCCTCGAGCGTGCCTTCCTGGAGCACACGGAGCAGCTTGCCTTGGAGCTCCAGCGGGATCTCACCCACCTCGTCCATGAACAACGTACCGCCGTCGGCCAGGGTGAAGCGTCCCTGGCGGTCGCGGGAGGCACCACTGAACGCGCCACGAACGTGACCGAAGAACTCGCTCTCGAACAGCTCGCGCGGCACGCTCGCACAATTGACGCGAACGAGCGGTCCATCACGCCGACGGCTCGAGTCGTGGACGAGCGAAGCCACGAGCTCTTTGCCGACCCCGCTCTCCCCCGTGATCAAGACCGGAGAATCGGCCTGGGCCACGGCGATGGCCTGTTCGACTACCCGCTTCATGGCGGGGCTCTCGGCGACGATCTCCCGATTCTGCGTCGAACGCACTTGTTCGCGCAGGTAGTCGCGCTCGCGCTCGGCGTTCTCCTTGAGCCGCGCAATCTCCTCGAAGGCCCGCGCGTTGGCGATGGCGACTGCAGCGTGATCCGCGAACACGCGCAGCCAACCCAGGTCCTCCTTGGTCAGGCGCTTGCGACTGAAGAAGGCCACCACCCCGAGCACCTCGCCCTTGAAGGACAGCGGCTGGCCAGCAAAGCTCTCGATCTGCTCGGCCTCGGCCCACGCCGGCTCCACCAGCCAATCCGAAGACCCTCGGTGCAGGAGCAGCGGCTGGTTCGTAGCGGCGATCTTGCCGACTTTCCCCCAGTCGAGCGGGATCTTGGCATGTCCGCCGTCCGTGCGATTCCAGCGCCGACCGCGGTCGATGATCGAGGCCCCAATGCTGGCCTTCAGCTCGAGGTACGCCGGCTCCGACCCTGGCCTCTGCAGCAGCCAGACGCGCGCCAGGGCCACCCCTTCCCACATGCCGAGCCCCTGCACCATCTCCGTCAGCACGGAGTCTGGCGACCGAGCGGCGGCCACCGAAAGCGCCAAAGACTGGAGCGCGTCCAGCTGCATGCCGGATCAGGGTCAGGCGCTCCCGGGGCCGGGAGATTGCACGCAGGTTTCTGCGTGCTTCTCCCATGCGGGTCAGACGTACGAAACCGGTGCGAAGCCGCCGTTCGGCCGCTCGGGCACTCCTTGCCCGACCGCTCTCGCTGGAAGCTTGCACTGAACGCGTGGTGCGAGATTTCGCATCTCCTCGAAACGCGCCCGGGAATGTAGTGCATCGTCACCCCTCATTTTCGCGGAGCAACGCAGCATGGCAACGCAAGCACCTGAGTGCTCCGTTCTGAAGCGCAGCCGCCCCCGGCATTCGAGCGGGCGGTCGCGCAGACCAATCTCGTGGCTCCTGGTGCTCATCCCCGGGTGCGCGTCGACGCCGGACGGCAGTCTCGTCGACGGCAGTCTCGTCGACAGCGCAGGAGGGAGCGTTGCAGCGGGCGGCTCTGGAGGCGTCATCAGCGCCACGGGCGGCAGCGCCGTGGCGGGCTCGGCAGGCCTCGGAACTGGCGGAACGGGGACAGGCGCGAGCGGCAATGGCGGAACGGGTGGTGTCGGTGCGGCGGGGGGCGCCTCCAACGCAGGCGGCGCTGCCCCGAGCGGGGGCACGGCCAGCACCGGGGGCTCTGCAGATACTGGCGGAGCGACGAGCTCCGGGGGCACGGAGAGTTCTGGCGGCGCGGGGGGAAGTGGAGCCTGCTCTGGTCGAGGCGAGGTCGAGTTCGTCGCCAGCTTCGACTCGAGCGTGGACGACGGCTTTCGCGCGGGGCTCTCCGCCTGCATCGCGGTAGCGGGCGCGCTTTGGAGCGAGCTTCTCAGCGTTCCGTTCGACGCCACGCTCGAGGTGCTCGTCTCCTACGACTCCTCGATCTCCACGGCGAATGGCCGCTCGACGACGACCGTAGAATGGAGTGCCGAAAGCGATGTCTACGAGCTCAGTGCAGCACACGAGATCCGTACCGGCGTAGATCCCAACGGAGCTACCGAGGACATTCAGCTGAACTTCGGGACGGCACTGACCAATGGAACCTACTGGTTCGATCCCGATCCGAGTCAGCGGGCCGCCGACATCCCGTCAGGCAAGATCGATCTACTGAGCACCTGCGCACACGAGCTCGGCCACGCACTAGGCTTCGTCGCCGCTCGAAGCGAAGCGAGCGGCGAGCTTCCAGGTTACAGTTTCCTCTACGACGACCATTCGATGCAGAGCGGCGGCTACTACTACTTCACCGGCGCTCTGGCCGAGGCCGCGTACGGAGCAGCAGTTCCTCAGAACACAGAGGTGTTCGGGCACTTGGGCAACGTTTCACCGGCGCCGGGGTACGACCTGGATCTCGACCTCATGCACGGGACGCCGACCCGCTATCGGCACCGCTACTCCCCGACGGCCGTGGACGCCGGCATTTTGGCGGACCTGGGCCTGCCCGTCACAGGAACGCCCGCCGCAGCAGCAGTGTGCGACGCTTCGCAAGCGCGAGCCCAAGGCGTTCGGGCGTCCGTCGGTCCGAAGCTGGGGCCGCCGCCCCCCTTCATCGAGTGAAGCGCCCGCTCGATCAGGCAGACTTCCAGCAGGGTGCTGAACGAAGCACGCTGCCGACGAGGACGACCGTGCCCGCGCGGAAAAGCACGCAGGAGGACGCCCGCGCCGCGCCGGGGGGACGCGGCGCGGGCACCGAGAACGGACGCTTAGTTCTCGGGAATGCAGAGCTCGCCTTCGCTCGTGAGATCGGGCACGTACCCGGCCTCGCAACCGTCGTCGCCCGGCGGGCCACCGCAAATGAGCTCGCCTTCACTGGTCAGGAAGAGCTCGTAGTTCGGCGGACACGTCCCGTCGTCGGGAGGCGGTGGGCAATCTTCTGGCTCGACGATGACGGTGTCCTCTTCGGCCTTGGCTGGCGAAGCGTGCACGTACTCGATGATGGGCTTGCACAGACCAGAGCCACCGAACGCGGCCGGATCGATCCAGAGCTCGTAGACCATGCGGAAGTCCCACTCGGGCGCCGTGTCGCTGGGGGCGTAGCCCTCGCCCCCAGGACAAGGTGAATTCTCGGTTTCACAGTAGCCGCAACCATTCATGTTGCGGTCGAGCGACGTGCCGACGGCGAGAACCGACTCGGCGTCGCCGACGATGACCTGGCCTTCGCCGCCAGTCACGCCGAGGTTGGCATAGCCACAAGGTGCATCGGCAACCTCGCTGATGAAGTCGACGCGCACGTGCATCGACAGCTCGCCCTCACAGTTTTCGAGCTTGAGCTCGACATGATCGCTGCCGACCAAGTCTTTGAAGGTATGCCCCCGCTTGCCAGACCAGCCAAAGTCCGCAGAACATTGACCGTAGATGGTGTCCACGAAGTCGGGATCGAAGATGACGCGCAGGTGGATGTATTCCTGGCCGTTCACGACCTCCATGATGTGCTCCACGGTCGCCGACGGTTCGTCGATGCCCTCGCCGTAGAAGCAAACGGCGTCGGCCTCGAGGACTTCCACGTCGCCGCCCAGGCCGGCACTCGTGGAACACTTGCCGCCCGGCCCCAAGCATTCCTGCGCAGTCTCGGGTGCACACCCGGCCTGCAGGGGCGCCGAGTTGGAACCGCCGCCTGGTATCGGGGTCACGCCGATGAGCACCGTTTCACCGTCGGAGGTGTTCCCGTCGGAGGTGTTCCCATCAGACGCGTTTCCGTCGGAACTGCCGTCCGAATCGTTCCCGTCGGAGTCCGACGTTCCATCGCCGTCGGCGCTGCCTCCGCCTCCGCACGCGCCCAACCCCGAAGCCGCAGCCAGGGCAAACACGAGCGCGAGACCTACCTTTGATTGATACCGTGCCATTCGAGCCATTCCTTTCAACGTGTCCGCGTTCGCCCGTCCTCACTTCACCACGGCGAGCGGGCAACCAATCGAGTAAAAGAGTTCTTCACCAGTCGATTTGACGGCGCCGCAGGTCGCCTCACACAAATGAATCATCGTCGGCGAGTCTGAATCGTCGAAGTACCAGCCACTCTCGCCGTCCTCACAGTCGCTTGCGGCGGTCACGCGCGGGACGTCCACGTAGGCGCAAGCCTGGTCGAGGAAAGCCACGGTCGAGGCATCCAGATCGACCGAGTCCGGGTCGCTGACGTCGGTATCGAGCTCGAGGTCGCAGGGGATCTGCGCCGAAGCACGCACCGCTCGAAGCGCACTCAACACCTGCTCGGCGTTGTCTTGGTCGGCCAGGTAGGCTTCCTCGGTGCCGCCGGCGGCAGCGATCTGGTCCAGGTTGTCGAGGGACGGGCCAACGCCCAGCACGTAGGTGGCGATGCCAGCGTCTTTCAGACATCGGGCGGCCGCCGCTGTCGCCTCATCGAGCGTGGGTGCGCACACCTCCTCGCTCAGCGGGGCCTTGGGTTCACCATCTGTCACGAGCAGGATGGCCGGGTAGCGGCCGCTCTGCGACGCTCGGTACTCTTCCACATAGGCGCACGCCCCCTCAATCGCAGAGCCCGTCGGCGTTTCTCCCGTCGGTTCCCGACCATTCAAAGACTCGAGCAGGTCCGCGCTGACACCCGGCACGGCCTCGATGCCGACCGCTGCCTCTCGATAGTGCGAAATGTCGCAGCTCGTCTCTCCGAGCGGCTGGTGGCCGAAGTAGCCGATTCCGAGGCCGACGCCGACGCTGGCGTCATCCTCCACGAAGGCACGCACGGCCTCTTGCACGATATCCATGCGGGTCAGCCCGCTCTCGTCGTCGACGACCGTCGCCATCGAGCCCGACTGGTCGAACATCAGGTACAGGTCGAGCGGGACCGCCTCGCCTGCGTAGACCTCACTGGCACAACCGTCGGCAACGGTCAGGCCCTGACACTGACCCTGCTCGTCCAGGCCACCGCTCGAGCCGTCGGACGAGGTCGTGGAGCCCGAACCGTCGACGCTCAGCTCGGAACCCTGCCCGCCCGAGCCCTGGTCGACGTCGGTGGCGCCCGGATCGCCCGAGCAAGCAAGAGAGCCGGCCAGCCCAACCAACAAGACGAAGCCCAGGCGAGACTGCATGTGCGCCATTGGGGGGTGAGGTGACCGGCCCCTCACGCCAAGGCTCAAAGATCGGCAGCGGCAGGGGGAAAAAGATCTCTGGACCGTGCCGAGCCCCTCGGGTCACCTTGAGAGAGGCCCCCTATGCTCGCCACGGCCCCCAAGCCCCGGAGTCCCGACTCCAAGGTCGTCCCGCTCTCCACGAGCGACGAAGCGATCGTGCGCGGACTCGTCAGCGGGGAGCCTTGGGCTGCCGACGCCCTCTATGAGCGCTATGCAGCGCCGATCGAGCGCATCCTGCGCCGCACGCTGGGAACCGAGCGCCACACGGAGCTCGCCGACCTACTCCACGACGTCTTCGTCGAAGCCATCCACTCGGCGCCCAAGCTGCGGGATTCCGTAGCGCTCTTGGCCTGGCTACAGAAGATTGCAGTGCACACTGCGTACCGAACGATGCGGCGGCGCCGGGCGCGCAGCTGGCTGTGGTTCCAGAAGCCGGAAGACCTGCCCGAGGTCGTGCACGACGATCCGGACCCGGAGGTCCGCCAAGCGTGCGCCGCCTTCTACCGCCTGCTCGGCCGCTTGCCGGCGAAAGAACAGCTCGTGTTCACCTTGCGCTACGTCGAGGGGATGGAGGTGGCGCAGCTCGCGCTCGCGTCCGGAGCGTCACTGTCGACCGCAAAGCGCCAACTTGCTCTCGCGGAAGCGCGCTTCACCAAGTTGGCGGAGCGCGATCCGGTGCTGGCCGGCTATCTCACGGAGGGTACGCCATGGATCCGCTGAAAGAACGCCTTCATGCACTCGGCGACGAGATGGCGCGAGCTTCCGACGCGGCTTCTCGTGCCGAGCAGACGATCGCCGATGTCCGGCTGCGTCTGCGCAATCGCAGCGCCGAAAGAGCCTCGCCTTGGCACCGACTCGCCTGGCTGGGCGGCGTCGTGGTCGCCGCGAGCGTGCTGAGCGTCGGCGGCTGGACCGTCTGGCGATCGCAAGCCGACGCTCCGCTCACCTTCACCGTAGAAGCGCAGGACGAGGTGACGGGTCGTGCAGTGCACACAGGAGAGCTCGAGACCAGGCGCCTGTCGTTTTCGGACGGGACCACCGTATCGCTCCAGCCCCAAAGTCGGCTCGAGGTCCACACACTCACCCCAGCAGGCGCGACGGTGGGCCTCTTGAACGGGCGGGCGCGCGCGAGCGTGGAACGCGATCGAAAGGCCGAGTGGCATTTTCTCGCTGGACCGTTCTTCGTCAGGGTGACGGGCACGGAGTTCGACCTCGCCTGGGACGCGCAGGCGCGCGTGTTCGAGCTGGCCTTGCATGAAGGCTCGGTCGAGCTCACGGGCCCGAACCTCGCCGCGGCGCGTCGAGTCCGGCAAGGCGAGTACGTGCGGATTGTCCTGCCTACAGACGGTCCGGAAGCGAGCCGTCTGCCGCCTGAGGGCGCGCAGCCGGAGCACAAGCCGCCCGCAGTATCCGGGGCGAGCGACTCCGGAGCCAGCGTTCTGCCCGGACCCGATGCCAGAGGTGGGTCCCAGGCCGCGACCTGGCAAGAACACCTGCGCGGAGGAAGGCGCACAGCTGCCTTCGCTGCGCTCGATGAGCTCGGGCCTACCGCGCTCGATCGAGCAGGTGCGCCGGACCTCTGGACCTTGGCTCACGCGGCTCGCTTGGGCGGCCGCCCAGAGCTCGCCGAGCGGGCTCTCTTGTCACTCAGAAATCGGCACGGCGCTCGCGGACAAACCGCGTTCTTACTTGGTAAGGTAGCAGCCGATCAGCTGGGCGCGGGGCCCGGGGCAATCAAGTGGTTTCAAACTTACCTGGCCGAAGAACCTCGAGGACCACTCGCCGAGCAGGCGCTGGGTCGGCTGATCGAGCTGCAGGCGGGCACACGCGCCGGCAAGCGGGCGGCCAAGGAGTACCTCGCTCGCTATCCGAGCGGCGGCTACGCTTCGTTTGCGCGCTCGCTCTTGCGCTAGTCGGATGGCCCCGTGTTCTGTGGGCCCAGGCCGTCGACGTGTTCGTCGTAGCAGACGCGAGTAGCCGTCAGACGGGAGAGCTGCTCGCCGACGAGCTGGAAGTCCTCGATTTGACGACGCGAGTCGAGGTGGGCTCCCAAGCGACTGCGGGGGCTCTGCATGCACGCGGCGACCACCGTGCGGTGGTCTGGATCGATGGTAGTGGGAGCGCCCGCATTTGGCTCGCGGGCGAAGACGCCGCAGAAGAGAACATCGTTTACTCGGACGAGCCGTCGTCCCTGGCACTCAGAACGGCTGAGCATTTGCGCGGGCACCTGATGCCGGAGAGCGAAGGAGCAGCATCCCACCGCGGAGCTCAAACGCATGCTGCGCCCAGCGAACCTACGCTGCCTCCGCGTTTCTATTTGCTCGGCGGGCCAGGCTTCGTCGTGAGCTCCTACGCCGCCCCTTTGCCGACGTTCGCGCTGGCATTCCTCTATCGTCATTGGACGCGACTGAGCGTGGGCGCCTTTGGTTCTGGTTCGCTCGTGCGAAACGACTGGTTGGCAGATCCAGAGCAGCTTTCGACCGCACAGTTCTCGCTCGGGGCAGAGGTGGCGCTCAGGTGGATCGATCCGCCGAACGGGCGGTTCAGCTCGAGCCTGCTCCTGCGCTCGGCGCTGAGGCATCTTCGAGTACGCAGCGACAAAGGCGGCCCGATGGGCAAGGGAACGGCCCACATCTGGGGCCCGACCTTCGACCTCGGCTTCAGTGGCGCCTACGAACTCACACCCTGGTTCAGTCTCGGCGCCGAGTCCTGCTTGATCCTCGGCGTGCCGCTCGACCGTACGGTCACCCTGGACAACGGCATGGAGCCAGGTGCCATGTCGCCCGTGTTGGCCGGGACCGAAGACCTCCGGCCAGACGTGCAAGTGGCGACGTCGTTCGTCGCCATCGCGCACTGGTAGCCGGGCTCATTCATCCGAGTCGTACGCACAGCGAAAGCCGACCGAAGCCTCCACGGACGAGGGATCGTCGCCGCTCCGCACCGCTGCGCGCAGCGTGACTGCCTCGAACGAGTACGCGCCTCCGCGAATCGCACGATGCGTACCCGACGACACGCGGGCGCAGTCGCTGCAGGTCGCGCCGCCGGCCGCGTACCAGTTCGTGTCGAGCCAATCGAGCGTCCACTCCCATACGCTGCCCGCCAGATCATCGTGACCGTACCGCCCCCGGCCCGCCTCACGGGCCCCGACCGGCCCGAGCGCGCTCGGGAAGAAACTCGCACGACTCGCGTCCGGATCGTCTTGGCCCCAAGGATACAGCCGATTGTCGTCGCCCCCGGCTGCCGCTCGCTCCCATTCCGCTTCAGTCGGCAAGCGACCGCCGACGGCAGCGCAGAACGCGAAGGCCAGAGGCCAGCTCACGCAGTTGATCGGCCATGTCTCGTGGGGCCCCACCTCCGCCGTGAAGGAGGCGTCGTCTGCACAGGATAGATGAAGCGCCAGGGCTTGCTGTGAGGCAGGCAGGTCCGCGGCGAATGCAGACTGCCAGCCGCTGCCCAGAATCCGTGGGTGCGCGCCGGCGCCCTCGGCCAGCTCCGGCAGAGGATAGAGCTCGTAGAACGCGCGGAAGCGCTCCACCGTGACCTCGTAGCGGTCGAGCCAGAATGTACTGACGCTCACGTCGTGCTCGGGCGTTTCGCCTGGAGCACAGCTCTGTTCGTCAGGACAGGCATCGAGTCCGGCATCGCTGCGACCCATCGGGTAGAGACCGCCCTCGACCTCGAGCCGCTCGCTCGGTTCGTCGTCGAGCGGCGTTCCGCCCGCTCCATCTCCTCCCCCCGATTCATGCGCCGCCTTGCCGCCCGAGCTGGCTGCCGGCGGAGCTCCGGCATCGCCCACCGCGCCCGTACCCGGTGCGCCTCCCGACAGCGCGGCCCCGTCGTCGGGGTCACCCGCGGGATCGCTCGTGCAGGCGGGAAGGTGCCCCGCTCCCACGACGACAGCGAGGGCAGTCCAAGAAGCGAGGAGCGAGCGCGCACCACTCATGCGGTGAACAGGTGACCCGAAGCCCTCCGGACGGCTCACGAAAGCGGCACGCCCCGCTCAGGGCCGCCCGTCGGCGCTGAGCGAGGCATTTTCGAACCGCGGGCGTCACTTGCCGTCATGTGCGGGAAAACCTTCCCTCGAGGACCCTTGCGCCCATGAACCCGAGAACGTTCGTCCGGGCGTGAAGGGCGGAGCGGTGGCTCCGCCCGAGGAGCCTCACTCGCCCAGCGGGCCGATGATGCCTCCACCCACTCCGGGATAGCCGCCACCTTCGCCACCCATGCCGCCGCCTTGGCGCAAGACGTCGAGCTCGTCACGCAGGGCCGCCGCGCGCTCGGAATAGAAGGTCTCCAAGGAGGCGCACACGTCTTCGTCAGCCGGCCGGAGGAGACCGGTGCTGTCGAGGGTGTCGCAGCGTTCTTGGACGATGTTCGTCACCACGTCGGCGGCCTCGAAGGCGTCGATCATGTCGTCGCACGTGTCGAGTGCCAGAGTGCGGCACTCGGGATCACGAGCGCAACGCGCGGTCAGATTCACGTCGTCGCCATAACCGGGCGGGCCATCGTAGGGCGTATTCTCGTACCACGGGTGGCCGCCGCTGATATCCGTGCTGTAGGGCAGGTACATGACTTTGCCGTCGTCGCGGAGTGCGATCACGACGTTGTTGTTGTTGTGGATCCAGTCGTCGCCGGTGCCCGTGAGTGCCGACAAACACTGGTTCTGATGGATCATTGGCCAGTCGACCACGTGCGCGGTCGCCGCCATGAAACCGTCCGTTTGCGGCGCACCCAGCACGGTTGCCACGATGTCCGCGAGCGCATCGTCCTCACAGTCGTCGCCATCGGACCATTCGCACTCGGCCTCCATCCAACCACCGAACGGATTGCCCTGCCCTTCCCACGCGCTCGTGACCTCGGGCAGCTCTTCCTTGAAGAACGGCTTCTTGTAGGGCTGCACCATGTTGTGAGCGGCGAACGTACCTACTTCGTACTCGTAGTCCCACACGTTGCTCTGCGTGCGCACGAAGCGCGTCGGCGGGGCGGGGTAGTCGAGCTCACGCCACACGCGGAGCGCCGTGGCTTCACGCACGATGGTCGACTCGGCCTGGCCGTTGTTCATGCGCACCGTCTTGTCGCCCGTGATGAACTCCTGATCCAGGAACTCGCCCACATCCAGCTTGAAATTGGGGATCTGAGCCCACGGCATCCAACTACTCTGACCAGGGAGATCCAACTCGACCTTGTCGGTGTCGGAACACTCCGTCGAGCCAGCAGGCACGATGCGCACGTTCACGGCCGAAGGCGGACACAGCTCTTCTTGCTCTTCGAGCGTGTACGGGATCTGCTGCGTGCCACCGTCGCAAAGCCGCTCGTCGTCGGCGACGCGCATGGCAGGGGTCACCTCGAAATAGAAGAGGTGTCCGTCTTCACCCCAGAGGTCGATGGCGAGCTCTTCCAGCGGCACGGGCGACGCGCAAGGCGGACGGTTTGCTGGATACTCCTCCGGCTCGTTGCCGCCACCGCCGCTGCTGGCCGGCGCACCCGCCTCGCCAGACGGCCCATCGTTGCCAGAGCCACCATAGTAGTTGTTGATGATGTCGCCTTCGTTGGTCGTACAGGCTTCGGCGGCCAGAACGAGGACCGGGACGGTGCAGAAGAGCGTGCTGAGGGTGCGGAAGTGCATGGCGCCCGCCCAGCAAGAGCCGTACCCAGATGTAAATATCTGGAATCATTACGGTGGAGGCGATGTGCACCCGGCGCGCCTGTCGTGGTCAATGGCACACTGTGCCAGTGTAGGCGTGCATACTGCCCATGCCACGTGCAGAATACCCCGATCGCCCGGAGGCGCGCCTGCCGCCGCCCCGCCGCAACAGCTCAGCTGAGCTCAGGCGATGCGATGTGCGATCTCGGCTGCGATGGCGAGCAGCACCGCCGTCGCCAGCGCCGGCCAGAATCCGCTGACCGTAAAGCGTGAACTCAGCGCGCTCGTGAGCTTCACGACGATTGCAGCCGTAACCAGCTGCGTGACGAAGTGAAAGATGAACCCGAGTCCCAACGTCGCGAGTCCGAGCAGACCGAAGATCAGCCAGCTCAGCAGGAACGAGAGGAACGAGAAGATCGCGGCGACCCAGAGGGCGTCGGCGAAGTCTCCAGCCAGGCGCACGCGATCGAAAATTCTGGCGGACAGGAAGATCGCCCCCGCCGCCAGCGCCCAAGACACCAGCCAATGCAACATGCGCTGCCGATGAAAGCAGCTTTCGGTTGCCTTCGCCAACCCTGAGCTACGGCGCGCCTACGGCTCCGAAATAGCCGGGATGACGTAGGTGCTGATGAGCTGACGAAAAATGGTGTCTGCCGTTTCGCTCGGCAAATGAGCGGTGAAAACGACGATGAGCTCGAACGAGCGGCTCACGTAGATCACCTGCCCGAAGGCGCCGAGCGTGTTGAAGAAACCGGGCAAGTCGGGAACCCAAAAGTGATAGGCGTACTGCCCGCCCCAGGCGGTTGGCGTACGGGGCTCGATCGAGGTGTCGGTCCATGAAGCAGGCACCACCTGTGTGCCCTGCCATTGTCCCGCGTTGCGATACATCTCGCCGAAGCGCGCCATCTCACGCGACGAGAGAGAGAGGCCCCATCCACCGTACTGCACGCCATTTTTCCCGGCTTCCCACGGCGGATCCTCGATGCCAAGTGGGGCGAAGAGCTCGACCGTCGCGAACTCGAGTGGCGTGTCGCCAGTGCTGGTGTGCAGGATCTCGGCGAGAATGTCCGAGTTACCGGAGCTGTAGTTCCAGGCCCCGCCCGGGGTCGTCACGACCGGGCGGGAGAAGGCTGCACGAGCCGGATCGGGAGCTTCGAACGTGGTTTGGTCGCCCTCCTCCCACTCGAGGCCGCTCTGCATGGTGAGCAGGTGTTCGAGTGTGATGGTGTCCTTCTCTGGGCTGGGTGAGAGCTCGGCGTAGTCGGGAAAGAAGCTCGCTGCCGTCCGACCGAGGTCCTCGATCGCCCCTTGGTCGAGCGCGATGCCATACAGCGCCGAGAGAATGGACTTCGTGGTCGAGAACAACGGATGGCGCTCGTCCGGTAGAATCTGATGCGGTTCCCCAGGCACCGCCGGATTCGTCCCGCTGTCCCAGCCGTACTGTTCGACCACGAGCTTGCCGCGGCGCATGACCAGGAACGAATGAATCTCCCAATCGGCGGCCTCGATCGCCTCGATGCCTGCCGCGATGGGAGCGCCGTCCATCCCGACCTCTTCGAAGGTCGCCGCCGGCAGCGTGGGGTCAGGCGCGTGCCCCAAGAAGTCGACGAGTCCCTGATCACTACCGCCTCCGTACGCTTCGCCACCGGTGCCGACAGCGCCGCCGCTCGCGCCGCCGGTCGCGGAGCCTCCCGAGTCGCTCGCGTTGCCTCCGCTGCCTAAAGCTCCCCCGCTGCCTGCCGGTGGCGCGGCCTCCGAGCACGCGAGCGTCGTTGCAGCGAATACACCTAACCCGACTGCACTCAGGGCCAGCCAGGAGCGCCAGGTAGAAGGAACCGACATCACGAACACTCTGCTCCTGGGCCCTGACCGCGACCACTGGGTAAGAGAGTGCTCGCGTGCCCGATTCTGGAGTGCTCATGGGGCGGCCAGGGGCGCGTCCGAACGCCAGACTCGACTTGGAGCGCCTGCTGCCAAGGGGGCCGCACTCCTTTTCATCACAAAACGGCAGTGACACCGAACGATGCGACGTCATGCATCGATCACATCGATCTTTCGTGACCCTGGAGACCGAGCTCGTGGACCCGCAAGAAGGGGGGGGCGTTTTTCACCCCGCTGACTCATGGGCAAGAAGCAAAGTCGACGACGGGTTGACCGACGACCGCTCATTCCGGTGCTCGGCATGCTGCTCGCGGCGTGCGTGAGCTGCGGCGCCCAAGCGCTCGAGCCGAGCGATTCGGGCGCCGCGGGGTCCACCGAGGCCACCGGCGGGCGAGCGAGCGGCGGGAGCAGGGGTGACGCCGACGGGAGCGGGGGCAGCCCCGGCGGCGCTCTGCCAAGCGACGGAACCGGTGGCGCTGACGAGCCCTGGCTCGACGACCCAAACACCGAGGCGCTCGAGGTGTCCGACGCAGAGCTTTCAGCCGCCCGTGGCCTCGAGCTTCTCGACGTGAGCCGCCGCGTCGCTTCGGCACGGGGACATGCGCTGTGCGTCTGTCTGGCCCCAGATTCGGTCGAAGATCCGATCGAGTGGGCGCAAACCGGATGCAGTGCCGAAGAATCGGGTCTCCGCGGCTTGATGGGAAATGACATGCAGGAGCGCTGCATTGCCGAACTGTCGAGCGCCATCGCAAACTTCGACGACTACTTGCGCTGCAGCGCACGCGTCCTCCGCGAAAATGGGCGACAGTATGCGCGCTGCTCGGGCGAGACCATTGCCCCGGTCAGCGCGGAGTGCGCGCTCCTGCTTTCGTCGGAAGTTGCTGAGGCTGCGCAGCAGCTCGTAAGCGGCATCGCTTGTGAGGACGCCTTCTACTGTGAAGATGATCCGACGCTGCACCAGTTCGGTCGCTGTAGCCAGAGTCAGGAATGCGCGGATCTCAGCGACGAGCGTGCCTGCAATCAGCACTCCTACGGTTCGATGATGGTCTCGTGCGAGGGAGAAGTCCTCCCTGCGCCGGAAATGTGCCGTTCGTGCCCCGCCCTGATCGGGACCGAGCTCTGCGATGCCGAAACCGCCTACGGGTCCTTCCGGTGCACCGACGGCTCCTATCCGGAGCCGGATCGTCTCTGCGACGGCGCCGCAGACTGTCCCGACGGTGAAGATGAGCTCCAGGGCGTCGACGTCGCGGAATGCTTGTATTGACGCCCGGCGAGATCCCGGAAATGGTGTTTTGCATGGGTGACTCAGGGGACGAGGAGAGCACCGAGCGAGGACTGCTGACGCGCCGCCAAGCGGCCGCGCTCCTGGCACTCGGGACAACCGGAGCCCTGGCGAGCTGGACCGACCGAGTCCACGCCGCCACCTGGGAAAGGATCGACGACGAGCACGGTATCGAAGTGTTCAAAAAGGACCTGCCGAACACCCCCCTCCATGCATTCCGCGGCCGAGGCTTGGTGGCTGCGTCCATGGGTCGGCTGATTTGGGTGATGGGCGACAACGTGCACCGCACCGAGTGGGTCGACCGTCTGAAGAAGAGCGTCATCTTGGAGCAAGAAGACGCCTACTCCAGCATCGTCTATCAGCAGTTCTCGACACCTGCGCTCGTGGCCGAGCGAGACTTCGTTTACCGAGCGCGCGCGCGGAGTCGCTCGGATGGCAGCGCCCTGCTCGAGATCGCATCCGTCGCTCATCCAAAAGCTCCGCCCACCATCGGGGTACGCGGGGAACTGCGAGACACGTCTTACCTGTTCATCCCGCAAGGGCCCGATTCGACCTTGGTCGACGTCACCGTCGTCACCGATCCGAAAGGCAGCTTGCCGAAATGGGTGGTCAACTTGATTCAGAAGAGCTGGCCCATGAACACACTCACGGCCCTGCGTGAGCACGTGAAAAAGCCTTTCGTGGGCAGTCTGCCTCCGCCGCCGCGCCGCTGAAGCGCGAACGTCGGCCGCCTACTCGTGCAAGACGACTTCGTCGGCGTTGTCCGCAGTCAGCTCGTGGTCGAGCTCGACGCCGTTCGCAAACAAGGCGAACGCCAAGATGTCGATCTTCTCGGCTTCGCTGACCGAACCAGGATCGGTGGCCGGCATGTACTCGTCGACGAAGGAGAAGACGTCCAGAGCGGTGTTGAAGTCGTTCATGCGAAACTGGCGATCGTCAGGTGGCTCTTTGGGCAGCGCGCCAGCGCCCACGAGCGCGGGCGCGTCGTCGGTCCCTTCCCCGGCGTCGCCGTGGCATTGAGCACAGTGCTCGGCAAAGAGGTCCGAACCGGCCGCGACTTGCTGGTCGAACGTGCGGGCGTCGTCCGACCCATCGGAGCAGGCCGCGAGGCCAAATCCGCAGGCGCAGAGGGTGAACAGGCTGAACGGAATGGGAGTGTGGAGTCGGGACATGGTACCGACTGAACGCACGGCGGCGTCGAAACGTTACAACTCACGAGCCGACGCACGCCTCGTCGAGGACGATCGCTCGGCGGGGGAGAAAATCGGCTGGGAGGGTGTAACGAAATGCCAATGCCAAACGACCGCTTCAGCGTGAAGGCCCAAGCCTGTGCCATGAGCGAATCGTCCGGTCCGATGGCTCGAACGGAGGTCGAGGCCATCATGAGACGCCACAATCAGCGGCTCTACCGCGTTGCTCGATCGGTTCTCAAGAACGACGCCGACGCCGAAGAAGTCCTGCAAGAGGTCTACCTCTCGGTCTTCTCGCACTGGCCCGCCGAAGCGCCCAACGACGTGTCCGCTTGGCTCACGAGCGTCACCTTTCGCCGCTGCATCGATCGTGTGCGCGCCAACGTGCGTCAGAGCCGCCTCGGCTACGAAGTCCCGAACGGCGGGATCGCTGCACGTCCCCACAATCCCGAGAGTCAGGCTTCACGCCACGACGTGCTGCTCCGTCTGGAGCGCGCCATCGATGGCCTACCGGTCGGACTGCGACTCGTCTTCATCCTACGCGACGTGCAAGGTTTGTCCGGAGGCGACACGGCGACTGCGCTCTGCATTGCAGAGCCGGCGGTGCGCGTCAGGCTCAATCGCGCTCGCGCACGCCTGCGTGCTGCGCTCGGCGTCACGAGCTTCTCCGATTTGAGTCATGCCTTCGAGTTCGGTAGCGGACGTTGCGACCGCGTCGTCGCATGGGTCACGACGCACACGGCCGACGCGCAATCGACCCCCGCAAGCTGACCGATTCGCCCGCGTTTTGCGCGGGCCGGCCCACGCGCTCGCGGCCAGGCAGCTCCGTGGCCTAGCAGAGTGCTGAAATGGTCTTTTCAGCACTACAGTGAGCTCGGGTAGACATGCCGACGAAGCGCGATCGCTGGTTATTGACCTTGGCCGCGGCAGGGGTGTGGTTGCCGGGGCTCTTGCTGCTGCGTTTCGTGGCTCATTTCGTGACTGGTAGGAATGGGAGCGGCGCGAGCGCGCTCGTCGGGTTCGGCGTGGCGTTCGTCCTTTGCCTCGTGTGCCTGCGCCTCGTGTGGTGGCTGCCCTACCGGAGTAGGCGAGCCTGGGTATGGGCATCGGTTCTGGCACTCTCGATCTGCGGCATGTCGGTTTGGGTCGGGACGGCGCTCGCCAACTCGGCCACCGTCGAGCTCGGCAACGATCTGCTGTGGTCCGCATTGCTGGGTCTCGGCACAGGAGCGCCGCTCGCTGTCGGCTACGGTGCACTCGGCGGCTTCTTCATTGGTCTGGCAGCCCGCGCCGGACGTGCGCACGCCGGCCCGAGTGAGCGGCCTGTCAGTTTGGTGGCCTCGTGCGGCGTGCTGATCCTCGCAGGCGCCATCGGCACGGCGTACCTGGTGCTCCACGACACCTGGCCTGGCCCTTGGTGAGCTCGCGCGGCACGTCTCGTCGTTGGGTCCTGAAAACTCCCCACCCCGGACCAGGGGCGCGCGAGGCCGCGCGACGGGGCCCCGCCCGGACGCGTCGACGGCCGTGCAAACAGCCTCGAAATGGCCGGGGAGGAAACGCCAGAACCAGTGTGGTAGCTTGACCTACCGTGACGGGAAGGGTCGGGCTCTTGGCGGGGGTGCTCTGCTGCAGCTGCGCCAACCTCATTGGGTTGAACGACCTGGGGGGCGACGGCGCAGGCGGTAGTACGAGCGACTCGGGAAGCGGCGGCGACGGCGACACCGGCGGCGGCACCGCGGACACGGGAGGGGAGCCGGGCGGAGGAGGAGCGGAGACGGGCGGAACCAATACCGGTGGCGCCGACACCGGCGGGACCGGCACCGGTGGCACGGGCACCGGTGGCGCTAGTACGGGCGGAGCCAGCGGAGGCTCGGCGAGTGGCGGTGGTGGCTCCGGTGTTGGGGGAGGTGGCCAGCTCTACATCTGCACCGACGACCAGTTCGAGTATCCAGAGGTGACCGAAGGTTGCTGGGACGTCTTCAATGCTGGACTGCTGCAGTTCGGCGACGACGACCGCGGCTACGCGATGGGCACCTCGATGGAGGCCGGCATGCAGAACGGCTACGTGTCGTTCTTGCCCGAGGTCGGACCGGCTTGGAAGAACGGCGAGGCCGCTTACCTCATGTACCAGGAGGTCGAGGGTAACTTCCTGTTCGAGGTGCAGCTGCAGGTGCTCGAGCCCTCCGGTAGCTTCAATCCGCCTGCGCGCGGCGACGCCTTCGGCGGCATCCTGGCCATTCCAGTGACCGCACCGCTATCGGAAGAAGCCGGCGCCGAGCACGGCGGCTACTACGCCATCAAGGCGGGCATTCTCGCCAACCCGAGCCAGCCCGGCTACCGGGCGGAGTACACGACCGAAGCAGGTGTCACGACCAGCGAAGAACGTGAGCACGAGGATGCTTGGGAAGGCGGCTACCTGCGCATGTGCCGCGTCGACAACCGACTCTGGACTGGCGTCAAGTTCCACAAGGATGACTACTGGCTGCCGCTTCACGGTAACGACGTCAGCGCGGGCTACGAGACGGAAAACGAGGACCTGCCCGACCTGGGCGAGATCCTACGCGTCGGCTTGATCGGTGAGGTCAGCGGGACGGATGGCGAGGACGGAGCGGTCGTTCGCTACTTCGACTCCGAATTCCGAGTTCCGCTCGACATTTTCGAGTGCAATGAGTGACTCCTTGAACCCCGATCTGCCCCTCGTCGCCGGTAAGTACCGGGTGCTCCGTTCGCTCGCAGCGGGCGGCATGGGTGCGCTGTATTTGGCCGAACACGTGGAGCTCGAGACCATCGTGGTGGTCAAGCGCCTGCTCGAGCTCCGCGACAGTGAAGCAGACGTCGCGCGCTTCCGCCGTGAAGCCAAGGCTGCGGCGGCTCTCCGCAGCCGCCACATCGTGCGGGTGCACGACTTCGGCACCGACGAGCAAGGCCCCTATTTGGTCATGGAGCTCTTGCGCGGCCAGGACCTGTGCTCACTCATCGAGCAGCGGGGAGCACTGCCGGTCGAGCAAGCGGTGGACCTCTTCCGACAAGCCGCCAAGGGCATGCGTGTCGCTCACGCGGCCGGCGTGGTGCATCGCGACATCAAGCCGAGCAACCTGTTTCTGGCCGAAGAAGAGGGCGAGATCGTACTGAAGCTCCTCGACTTCGGCATCGCCAAGCGTTTCGCGCTGCGCGAAGGTTCCGCGGCCATCACGGCGAGCGGCATGCTGCTCGGCTCCCCGGGCTACATGGCGCCCGAACAGGTGCGAGGGCAGCCCGTCGACGGGCGCGCCGACGTGTGGGCCCTCGGCGTCGTCCTCTACGAGATGCTGACCAACGCGCCGCCCTTCTACAGCGAGCACGTAGGTGACAGCTTGGTCCGGGTGTGTGCGGGAGACTACGCCCCGCTCACGAGCCTGCGCCGCGACCTGGGACAGACCTGGGACGAGTTCTTCGCCCACGCGCTCTCCGTCGACCCCGACCAGCGCTTTCAAAGCGTGGAGGTCATGCTGCATGCGCTGGATCTCGTGCAGAACGGTGCGTCCGACCTGAGTCGACTCTTGGTGAGCGCGCCCACGCTGAAAGCGACGAGCGGCGCCCTAGGTAGTCTGCCCCCGTCCCGCCCGGACGGCGCATCGACTGCGAGCGCCCGGCACCCATCCATCGCAGGCCTGCCCCTACGTGGGCCGCGCACGCTGGACGCCTCGCAGGTTCCGATCTCGGAGCCGACCTCGAGCCACGCTTCGACGCGTCGACTGCTCTGGCTGGGCGCCTCGGCTTTGCTGCTCCTGGCAGCCGGCGCTGCTTTCGTCGCTCGGCCTTCGAACGGCAATCCTCCGCCCGCGCTTCCCCCCGAGCCGACGGCGAACGCCGCAACTCGGGCGGTGGAACCTGCACTGGCGCCGTCCGTGCCGCCACCGTCGGCAGCGACAGCGCACAGTCCCGCGCGGGACGACGGAGCCACCGAGTCACTCCCGACTGCCGAGCCAGTAAGACCTGCGGCCGCGGCGGGCCAGGCACCTCGCAAGACCAAAGCCAGGTCCGCCGCCCCCGAAACCAAGAGCGAAACGCCGTCCGCCGCCACACCGCCCCCGACTGCCCCCCGGTCCAGCCAGCCCAAGCGGGATCCGTTCACTGGGCTCGTCACGGAGTAACGCATGCCCCTCCTGCGATCGACCCGCGTCCTCGCCCTTGGACTCTTCTTGACGGCGCCGCCCTGCTTTGCCCAGGTGGCCGGCGGACAGCAAAATCAGGCCGCCGTCGATCTGGCCTACGAAGGGAAAGAGCGCTTCGAAGCGGCGGACTACGCGACCGCGCTCGACCGCTTCGAGAAGGCCCGAGCTCTGGCTGCGTCGCCGGTGTTCGACCTCTACATCGCCCGCTCGCTGAAGGCGCTCGGTCGCTGGCGCGAGGCGCTGATCGCCTACGAAAGGACGGCCCAGTACCAGGTCGAGGCCAGCAATGTTTCGTTCCTGCAAGCACAAGAGAATGCTGCCCGCGAGCGCACGGAGCTCGAGGCCAGGATGCCGCGACTCAGCATCACCGCGCCCCACCTGAGCGATGACGCTGCCGTGAAGCTCGAGATCGACGGTGAGCCGACCCCCGTGCCGACGCAGGGCCTCGCGTTCGATCCAGGCAAGCACGTCCTGTCTGCCAGTGCAGGCGCTGAGAGCCACGGCGAGGTCGTGACCCTGGCAGCCGGGCAGTCGCTCGAGATCGAGCTCCCCTTCGGCAAGCAGGCCGCAGACACGGCGACGCCCGCAGCGCAGAGCGAGCCGAGTACGATGCGCGGCCTTTCTCCGCTGGCGTGGACCGCGTTTGGCATTGGTGCGGCTGGTCTGGTGGTGGGCGTCACGACAGGGACGTGGGCGCTCGTCAACATGAGCGAACTGAATGCGCACTGCGAAGAGACGAACGCCTGCAGCGGTGGCATGCCGTCCAATCCGGACTACTTGGAGCTCCGCAACACGACGAGCGCGCTCGCGACGACGGCCGACATCGGCTTCATCGTGGCAGGAGCAGGCGCGCTCCTCGGCGTGACCTTCGCGCTGACCCTGGGCAAGGACAAAAAGAAAGACGCGCCCAGCGCCCTCGAGCTGCGACCACTCGGAGCCGGCTGGGCGCTCGCTGGAACGTTCTGAGTCGCCCCCGCTCCCAGCCCGCGTGCCGTCTGCCCGTCCGCGCGGGCACGGTCGTTCTCGTCGTCGGGGTGCGCTCGAGGCACCCCGCTAGCCGCCGAAACCGCGCACGCGCAGCGTGTCCAGAATCTCCCGCGTCGCCGGGGAGCGGTTGAGTGTGTAGAAATGGATGCCCGGCACGCCGCCTTCGAGCAGACGGGTGCAGAGGTCCACGGCAGAACGCACGCCGATCCGTGCAACCTTCTCGGGATCGCTTTCGTGGAGCTCGAGCTCCGCCAGAAGTTCCTGCGGGATGCTGGCGCCGCAGATGCTGGTGAAGCGCTTGATCTGCGCGACGTTGGTGATGGGCATGATGCCCGCGACGATGGGCACGGTGATGCCGGCCTTCCGCGCTCGCTCGACGAAGCCGAAGTAGGCATCGGCGTCGAAGAAGAGCTGCGTGATCAGAAAATCGGCGCCGGCGTCGACCTTCTTCTTCAGCGCCTCGAGATCGCGCTCGGCGCCGCCCGATTCCGGATGTGATTCGGGATAGCAGGCGCCGGCGATGCAGAAGTCGTAGTTCTCGCGGGCAAAGGAGACGAGCTCGCTGGCGTAGGCGAAGCCGCCTTCCGTGCGCTCGAAGCGGCTCTGGCCCTTGGGTGGATCACCGCGCAACGCGATGACGTTGTCGATGCCAGCCGCACGGAGGGAGTCGAGCACTTGGCCGAGCTCACTCTGCGTGGCGCCGACGCATGTGAGGTGAGCCATCGCTTCGAGGCCGAGCTCGTGCTTGATGCGCCGAACGAGCTCCACCGTCAGCTCGCGCGTCGACCCGCCGGCGCCGTAGGTGACCGAGACGTAAGTAGGACGATAATCGCGCAAGTCGGCCAGCGTCTGGAAGAGGAGCGCCATCCCGGCCTCGCCCTTGGGCGGAAAGAACTCGAACGAAAATGCCGGCGCACCAGAGCCCAGCGAGTCGATGATTTTCATGCGAACTGGCGCCATCTATCCGCCGCTCCGGACAGCGGCGCAAGTGGGGCGCCGACGAGGGACCAGGCACGTGGGGCACTTCCGCAAAAGTGCCTTGATTTCTCGGTCATTCTCGGATGGCGGCCGCTTGGTGTATGCGGGGGGCCGCATGCGCATTCACGTCACGGCAGTCGCTGGGACCGGCATGGGCGCCCTGGCTGGCCTCTTGAAAGAGCTCGGCCACGAGGTGTCCGGCAGCGACGTCGCCTTCTATCCACCGATGGGGCCTGCGCTCGAGAGCTGGGGCATCGAGCTCAAGCAGGGCTTTCGCGCCGAGCACCTGGGGGCGGAGGCTGCCTTCGGACGAGCGCCGGAGGTGGTCGTCGTGGGCAACGTTTGCCGAAAGGACAATGTCGAAGCAGTGGAGGCCGAGCGACTCGGCCTCCGTCGGCTGCACATCGGCTCGGCGCTGCAGGAGTTCGCCCTTCCGGGGACGGCGCCGCTGGTCGTGGCCGGCACACACGGCAAGACCACGACGAGCAGCTTGTGCGCGCACCTCCTGGATCGGGCTGGTCTCGAGCCCGGCTTTCTCATCGGCGGCATCCCGAAGTCCTTGGGCAAGAGCTTTCGCGCAGCGGGCAAGCGACCGCTCGGACTCGCGGGCGGGCCGCAGCGACGCAAGCGGCCATTCGTGCTCGAAGGTGACGAGTACGACACCGCCTTCTGGGAGAAGACCGCGAAGTTTCTCCACTACCGCGCCGAAGTGGCGATCGTCACTTCAGTCGAACACGATCACGTGGACATCTACCCCACGCTGGCGAGCTATCGCGCGCCGTTTCGAGCGTTCGTCGCCGGACTACCCAAAGACGGTCTCCTTTTGGCATGGGCCGGCTCTGCCGAAGTGCGCGCTCTGGCGGCTGAGGCGCCATGCGAGGTCGCCTACTACGCAGTCGAAGGCGACGAGGTCGCAGGCTTGCCCGTGCATTGGCTGGCCGCTCCCGCGCAAACGTCGCCCGAGGGCCTGACGTTCGATCTCTATGCCGGGGGCGTCCTCGCCGGTCGCTTTCTGAGCCCGCTGCCGGGAGTCCACAATCTGCGGAACGCCGTGGCCGCGATCGCTGCTGCAGCTCAAGGGTACGGCGCCGATCTGAAGAGCCTCGGGCCAGCCTTGGCTGAGTTCACGGGCATCAAGCGCAGGCAGGAGCTCCTGGGCACCCCGGCCGGCGTCGCCGTCTACGACGACTTCGCTCACCATCCTACGGCCGTGCGCGAGACACTCGCAGCCTTGCGGGCGCGTCATCCACAGAGTCGATTGATTGCCGTATTCGAACCGCGAAGCGCCACGGCTTGCCGCCAGACGCACCAAGTCGACTACGAGGGCGCTTTCGACGCGGCGGACCTGGTGCTCTTGGCGAGCGTGCATCGCAAGGACATTGCTCCGGGCGAGCAGCTGGACGTGGCTCGCTTGGCCGGAGCCCTCGCGGCCCGGGGCAGACGCGCAGCCTGTCTGCCCAGCAGCCAAGACATCCTCTCGCGTTTGATCGAGGAAGCACGGCCTGGGGATGTGGTGGCCATCCTCTCGAACGGCGCATTCGACGGCTTGCACACGCGGCTCCTCGCGGCCCTGGCCCCGCAAAACGCGCCCTGACACGTGCGTTCTCGGCTTGTGCGCCCTCGGCGAAAGTGGCATTGACCCATGCCGTGAGCTGCCATTGCGGAAGTGCCGAGTCGTTCGAAAAGTGTTGTCAGCCCCTGCTGCGGGGTGAGCGTCTGCCCAAGACTGCGGCGGAGCTCATGCGCTCGCGCTACTCCGCATTTGCCGAGGGCGACATCGACTACATCATGAACACGCATGACCCGGACACCGTGCACCAGGTGGACCGGGCCAGCACCGAAAGCTGGGCCAAAGAAGCCAAGTGGACGGGCCTCGAGATCACCGAGACCGAGGCGGGCGGCGAGGACGATGCCTTCGGGCGCGTGGACTTCGTCGCCCACTATGAACTGCGCGGGGTGAAGATCGCCCATCGCGAGTCCGCCACGTTCCGCAAGCACGGCAAGCGTTGGCTCTTCGTGGACGGCGAGCAGGTCAACGGTCCACCGATCCGGCGCGAAGGGCCGAAGATTGGCCGCAATGACCCGTGCCACTGTGGCTCGGGCAAGAAGTACAAGAAGTGTCACGGCGCGGAGGCCTGAGCCGCGCTGCGAGTGGAGCATGACGGGCCCTGCGAGCGAGGACGCACAGACCGACTTCGATCGAGTCGGAGGCGAGGCAGCCCTCACCAGCGTGCTGCACGACTTCTTGGAGCGCGTACGCGGTGACATCATGATCGGCTTCCACTTCCAAGGCGTGGATTTCAAAGAGCTCCTGCGCCTGGAAGTCGAGTTTGCCCGGGAGCATCTGGGGGGAAGCGGGCGCTACAGCGGGCGGCCGCTGCACGCGGCGCATGCAGCTCACCGCATTCTGGGTGGGCACTTCGATCGGCGCTTGCGCCTGCTCGAACAAACGCTGGAAGATCATCAGGTGCCGAGCGACGTGAGAGAACGCTGGCTAGCCCACAACCGGAGCCTGCGCGCGCAAGTGACGCGAGACGAGGACGGCACATGTCACGACTGACGCGGTTGGGATTCTTGCCGCTCTGCCTGACCCTGGCCTGCGCCAGCGGCAAGCGTTGGGTGGGCGAGACGGGCGCAGGGCCGGACCGTGGCGGATCGCGCATCCTGCTCGATGGCCGGCAACAGGACAGCGAAGCCGCCAAGAGCGACACGGTGGCCATCGGGCCCACACCGGACCGACACGTCGACGACGAAGAACTCGCCGACGCACCAGGCGAACGCCCGAAGCTGACGCTCTCCGGCACCAAGCCCGTTCCCGACGGACCCCTCGACGGTCAGCTGCTCGGGGTATTTCGCAATACCTACTACGACTTCCCGGCAGAGGCCGACTTCCAGGGCGGCAAAGTGCCGCTCATGAATCGCTCCTGCCAGGCGATCCGCTCCGTCCCGAAGGCATTCTACGAAGCGGTGTGCGTCCAGGGCAGCGGAACGCTGACGACCGGCGCCACCGTCAGCTTTGCCAAGCGAGACTGCTCGTGCGCGAGCGTGTGCGAACGAACTGGGCAGCGCATCTGCTTCGACGAGCTCGATCGACAATCCTTTCCTTGGGGTCGAGGTGCCATGGGCAAAGCCATCACGCCGCTGCGTTCCGTGGCCGTGGATAGCAGCGTCGTGCCGCTCGGAACGCCGCTTTACATCCTGGAGCTGGACGGCGTGCCGCGGCAGCCGGGCGGCGCCCCACTGGACGGCTGCTTCGTGGCGGAAGATCGGGGGATGAAGGTGCAGGGGCAGCACGTGGATATTTTCACCGGCAACGCTTCCATCACGGGTCACCTCAACGCACTCGTGCCCAGCAACTCCGGGGTCCACGTCTACACCGGCACCGCGCGCTGTCAGGCGCAGTGACCACAAAGGCCCCGCGGCCGCGCAGCCACGCCGTTGGCAAGGAGCCGAAACTCCGCGACACTCGGCAGCCATGAGGGCTGCTGGCAAGGTGCGTTGGGCGCACGAGGGCGTTTTGGCCGCGATGGCACTTGCGTGGTGCGTCGCCTGTGAGGAGCCGGAGAAGCCTGCCCCGAAAGCCGCCCCTGCGGAGGTGGAGGAGCCCGAGCCGGCACCAGCGCCGCCGCCCGTGTCCCCGCCGACGTTCTCCATCGACGAGCTCGGGCCGAAGGTGCGCTTCTCGCGTGCGGTCATCACCGACGAGAGCGGGCAAGCGCGCGTGCAGGGACTCGAGCAGCTGCGCCAGGATCTCGCGGCAGAGAAGGACTACGTCTCCGGCAAGGACATCCTGCTCACCATCAGCAGGAAGGCCAATCCCGTTTGGGTCAACATGTACCTAGCCGAGCTCGAGCCATTTTCGCCCGCTGGTGTGCGCATCGCGACCGAGACGCGGAGTGAGTACCCCAAGGAAGTCGCCTTTGCGCTCGAGGGATCGACCTCCGGCTTGCCCCCATGCACGCTCGCCGGAGCCATCCTCGCCGATCGCAGTACCGCCATCTGGAAGATCGCCGGAGGCACGGCCAGAAAGCGCGGACGCGGCATGGGAGGCCCCGACCTCACCATGACGGGTGACACGATCGTTTCGCTGGCGAAGGGCTGCGACTCGACGCTGTTCGTGGTCTCGGGAGCCGAAGGCGTCGAGTGGGGCCTCATCTACGACTTGGCGGCGTCGGCCATGACGCTCGAGAAGGCAGGCTTGAAGCGCGCCCTCTTGCCCAAGGAACGACCGACGGCCGGGCGCCCGGTCAAGCTCGGCAGCTGAAGTTGACGGGTGGCCCGAGCACGGCCGCTGGGAGCACGGCCGCTGGGAGCACCGCGCCCTCAAGCAGGGTGACGGAGCGGCAACGGATCTCCGAGCTCGGCGAGCAAGCCAAAGACCAGGCGCTCGACCTCGCTCAGCACGAATGGCTTGTTCAGCACGGGGCCAGAGTACGAGTCCACGAACGCGCGCGCTTGCTCACCAACGGGGCCGCCCGTCATCAAGACGAAGCGCGCTGCCATCTCCGGCTTTTGCTGGGAAATTGCCTCGAAGATGTCGGCGCCCATCTTGTCCGGCAGGCTCAAATCACACAGGACGAGCTCGAAGGGCTCGGAGCCCAAGACGCGCTCGAGCCCCTTTTCTCCGGACGTCTCGACGCTGACGTCGAGCGAATCGCGAAGTCCCAAGCGCAAGGTGTGTCCGAGCAGCGGCTCGTCATCGATCACGAGAACCTGCGGCAGCCGTCCTCCCCCTGCAGCTGCGCCGGCCGGCCCCGGTGCGGCAGTCTTCGAAGCGCTCTCCACGTGGTACCCTCCGACCTATTTCACTCGCGGGCACCGCATCATTCAAGTTGAGTCCTGCGCCAGCTCTTTTCGGCTTGGCAGGTCGGGCTCCTGGGCTTGGCGGCCGCTTTTGCTACCGAGCATCGGAAGAAGGCGCGCTCGCGGCACGTGCCGTGAGCGCAGCATAACCTCGTGACTCCGAGCAAGAAGAAACCCAAGGCCGCAGCAGCCCATCGCCCCCGAGCGAGCACGAGTCCTCGCCGCGGGCGCGCGAGCACTGCCCAAGCGCAAGACGCGAGCACCGAAGCCAGCGAGGACGCTCCTGGGGAGAGCGAAGTCGACAGCGAGCTCGATAGCGAGGTCGAACGAGATCAGGACGAAGACGCGCTGGTCGAGCCTGGCGACTCGGACGCGGAGTTCGAGACCGAGCTAGAGGCCGAGTTCGCCGGAGACGAGCAGCACGACGCCGATGAAGAAGAGCAAGCTCCGCGACGCGGAGCGGGCCTCTCGCGCGTCGGCTCCGGTGCAAGAGCCGACGACGACAAGCTCGCGCGCTTCGACCCGATGCAGGCGTACATGCGCGAGGTGCAACAGCACCCGCTGCTCACGCCGGACGAAGAGAAAGCGCTCGCAGTTCGCTACGCAGAAAGCGGGGACTTGGAAGCAGCGGCTCGGCTGGTGACGGCAAACCTGCGCCTGGTCGTGAAGATCGCCTACGAGTATCGGCGCGCCTATCGAAACATGATGGACCTCGTGCAAGAGGGCAACATGGGCCTCATGCAGGCGGTGAAGAAGTACGACCCTTACCGCGGCGTCAAGCTTTCGAGCTACGCCGCCTGGTGGATTCGCGCTTACATGCTGCGCTACATCCTGGCCAACTGGCGAATGGTGAAGCTCGGCACCACGCAGGCCCAGCGCAAGCTGTTCTTCAACCTCAGCAAGGAGAAAGCACGGCTGTCGGCCATGGGTATCGAGCCCACGAATGCCGAGATTGCTCGCCGTCTGGAGGTTGCAGAGGTGGAAGTGGAGGAAATGGACAAGCGCATGTCCAAGGGCGACGCCTCGCTCGACCTCCCGGTCAGCGAGAATGACGGTCGCCAGATCGCACGCGTCGAACTCTTGCCAGCAGCAGACACGACGCCGGACATCGCCACGGAAAGCGCCGAACTCGGTGTGCTCTTGCGCAAGCATCTGGCTGAGTTCCGCTCCACACTGACTGATAAAGATCTCATCATCTTCGATCAGCGTCTGGTTGCGGACGAGCCTCGCACGCTGCAAGACCTGGGTGAGGAGTTCGGCGTCTCTCGCGAGCGCGTGCGACAGCTGGAGGCGCGCATCACCGGACGTCTGCGCGCGTTCCTGGGACAGCACCTGGGCGACGCGGTCGAGATCACCGGCTGACCCACACGACCGGTCCCGCGGCGTTGCAGAATTGCTCGCGAGCGCGGCCGGGTCGTTTCGCTTTTGCACGAGTTGGCCCTGCCAATCACTTGAAATCCACCGCACAGGATTCTCGTGAGGTCGGACGGGACGTGCGGACGAAGAGCCCGGTCGGCGCAAAAATCGGAAAGACGAGCGCGCGACCCGGCGCGAGCCACCAAAAGCGTTCGGCAAGCGCAGGAATCATCCACAGACACGCGTTTTCGCTGGTAGCCTTGTCGATACATTCGTGGGCAAAGCTGATCGGTTCGGGCTCGTCGGCAACACCATTGCCGGCACCTTCCGGGTCGACGACATCGTCGCCGAAGGCGGCTTCGGTGTGGTCTACCGCGCGTACCATCTGCATTTCCGTGCTCCAGTCGCGTTGAAGTGTCTGAAGATCCCGGACGAACTCACCGCAGAAGAGCGGCACGAGTTCTTGGAACAGTTTCGCTCCGAGGCGGAGATCATGTTCCGGCTATCCGCCTCGCTATCGAACATCGTGAGGCCCTTGCACGTCGATGCGGTGCAAGCTCCGACGGGTGAGTTCGTACCCTTGATGGCCCTCGAGTGGCTCGAGGGGCGCAGCTTCGAGAAGATCATCGAGGAGCGCAGCTTCGCCGGCCTGGGGCCGTTGCCGCTGAGCGAAACGCTGGAGCTGCTCGGACCGGCCGCCGATGCTCTCGACGCGGCACACCATTTCGAAGGTCCGGACGGGACGATGGTGGTCGTCCACCGCGACATCAAACCCGACAACCTGTTTCTGACCAACGTGGGCGGCAAGCCGCACGTGAAGATCCTCGACTTCGGGATTTCCAAGATGCGACGGCACGCCGGGCAAGGCGCGGGCCGAGCGAGCCAGACGAGTGGTCAGGCTCCGTTCAGCCCAGCGTATGGCGCGCCCGAGCAGTGGGTGCCCAAGCGCTTCGGGCAAACGGGACCGTGGACCGATGTGTGGGGGCTCGCGCTCACGCTGGTCGAGATCATCAAGGGAGACGCGGTGATCGTGGGAGACCATCAGGCCATGATGGGCACGGCGCTCGATCCGTTGAACCGTCCCACTCCGCGCAAGGAAGGCGTCGACGTCACGGACGAGATCGAAAGTGTCTTCGAGAAAGCCTTGGCGCTCGATCCACGCTTCCGCTTCGAAAGCGTCAAGGGTTTCTGGAGCGCACTCGTGCGAGCCGTCGAGCTCGGTGGTGATCCGACACTCGTGGGTGACAGTACCAATGTCACGCGGGTCCAGCTGCCTCCGATGGTCGCCCCGACTCCGTGGACCCCGCCTCCGGGAGCCCGCGATCCGGGGACCCCCGTCGCGCGCGGCTTGCCTCCCATGATGGCGCCAGCACCGCTCGAGGTGAGCGCGCCCGAAGAGACGGCGTCGGTTCCCTCGTATCCGAAGGATCCGGAAAGCGGCCTTGCCCCGCTTTTGCCCGCCGCCATGCCCATTCCTCTCGACCTCCACATTCCGGCCTTGGACGACGAAACGCCGGCCCCCGTGGATCTCGAGCTCGAGGTGGAGCCTCAGTTCGAGCGCGCGACGTCGAGCGGCACACCGGCCGTCGAGTGGCGACTCGAGCTCGACGAAGAGGCCCTGGCGGACGCGGCATTGAGTTCGTCACGCCGCGGCGGAGCGCCGCCGGCCGAGAGCCCCACCACGCTGCCCGCGCTCGCCAGCAGCCCCGCGTCGGTGCCACCCGATTCGATCGATTTACCGGCCGACTTCCCGCCGGTGGAGCTCACGCCCATCCAACGAGTCGAGTCGATGGCGGCGCCACGGCCCCGAAGTCCTCTCGCTGCTGCACCCAAGGGCCCTCCCCCGGCCCCCTTGCCAGAGGTTCCCGATCTCACACCGAGTCGAGGAGCGCGCGGTCGGGCCTCCGTCCCGGCCTCACCGGCCGCAGCGAGCGCTCGCGCGCCGCGTGCGCCCGTAGTGCCCACCGTCACCTCGCCGCCGCCTCCGCCGCGACGCAGCCTCCCAGCGGCCGCCGCACACAAGCCCAGCCCCCATCCCTCGGGCGCAGCGCCGGTCCAGAGTCGCGCGCCGCGTCCGACGTCCGGGCCTTCCCCGGGAGGCGGCGCGGCACCAGGCGACGGAGCCAATCGTCCGCCGCCTCCGCCGCGACGCGAGAAGACGCGCTGACAGGGTGCGTCAAGCCGCACCCTGCCGACGAGAACAACCCTGCTGAGCTTCGTCCTCGCAGCCAACATCCGTCGGCGCTCAGCCAGCAGCCCCGCAGCGGTCGCGCAGCGTGACCACCGGACCGGAGCGTGACAGGGTGCAGACCGCATGTCGGGTCGCCTCTACGTCGTTGGCACGCCCATTGGAAATCTCGGCGACATCACGCAGCGGGCGCTCGAAACGCTACGCAGTGTCGGTCACGTGTTCGCCGAGGACACGCGGCGAACACGTGCGCTTCTGACGCACTTCGGCATCGAGGGAAAGAAGGTCCTCAGCCTGCACGCACATTCCTCGGAACGCGTGCTGGAGGTCGCCATCGAAGTCCTCGAGGCCGAGCTCGACGCAGCAATCGTCAGCGACGCGGGCATGCCGACCGTGAGCGATCCGGGAACGGAGCTGGTCCGCCGCGCACGTGCCCGCGGGATCCGCGTCGAGGTGATCCCAGGGCCGAGCGCCGTCACGGCAGCCGTCGCACTTTCGGGCTTGGTCAGCGGTCCGTTCTCGTTCTTGGGCTTCCTACCGCGCAAAGGCGGGCCTCGACGGGAACAGCTCTCGAGCATCGCCAGCGCGACCGTGCCGACGGTCATCTTCGAATCGCCCAAACGCTTGGGCCAGACGCTGCGTGATCTCGCACTGTCGTGTGGACCGAATCGGAGGGTGGCGGTCTGCCGCGAGCTGACCAAGCAGTTCGAAGAGACACTGGTTGCTCCGCTCGGCGAGCTCTGCGAGCTCGACCGCGACTGGCGGGGTGAGATCACACTCGTCGTCGAGCCTACGGCGGAGCACGAGCAAGCGCTGGAGCCGGATCTGGACCAGCGCATTCTTCAGCTCTTGGCAACGGGAAGCAGCGCGCGCGATGTCGCTAGTGAGCTTTCGGTCGAGCTGGGGCGGTCTGGACAGCGCGTGCGCAAGAAGGACCTCTACGCAAGAGTGCTACTGGCACGAGCGCACGCCGACGCCGGTGTCGTCGATGCGGACGGCGACCTGAACGACGACGCAGACGACGGCGACGCAGACGACCGTGCGAGCGATGCGTCAGGGCTGCGTGCGGACGATCGCGACCGAGGCGACGAACACGGCGAAGACGACACGGGTGCACGTGACGACTAACAGCAACCGGGTTGTGAAAGAAAAAGTGGATTGTAGTCGGAATTGGTTCTGACCATGGCGTTGATGGCGGTGAGGAGCTTGCGAGCGGTGGCAGCGATG
>Ga0315910_10000077_pt1 | contig 135096 bp, 113 predicted proteins | sample EdamamesoilMG_FD_204470 | JGI IMG/M metagenome (GOLD analysis project Ga0315910, IMG submission 204470) | Garden soil microbial communities collected in Santa Monica, California, United States - Edamame soil | ecosystem: Environmental > Terrestrial > Soil > Garden | place: USA: California...
ATCGTGGACGCGGACGCTCCCGTCGCCGTGCATGCGGGGCACACGTTTCTGGCGCGCGCGACCGCCGATTCCTCGGGTGGCCCCCGTGATGCCGCGCATCAACAGCTGCCACACGTGCGCCAGCTCGGTCATCGCTACGTGGCACCTGGCATTCCGACGCGACGGGGAGACCTCGTAGGTGAGCTCGTGCCGTACCGCCTGATGGCGGTGGTCGATGACACCGAGCTGCGTTTCGACCCCGAGCACGTCCATGCACCCGTCGTGTTGCAAGCCGGGCAAGCGTTCGAGTTCGAGACGCGGGAGGCGTTCGTCGTCCGCTCGGTCGGCGAGCGACCGTTCAGCTTCACCCACTACATGAGCGGCATCTACGACGCCGGCACGGGCATCCCGAGCCCCATGAGGACGCGCACCGGTTGCTTGACGTTGCTCGACGACTTGTGCCGCCTTGGAGACACGGACTGGGTGCACGTGCCTGCCCCCGACCTCGTCTCTTCGCGCTACACCCTTGCCCTGGATCCCACGTTCGGCACCGTCTCGCTCGCCCTCTTCCGCGATCACAGCCTCCCTACCGCGGCGATCGAGTTCTCTTGCGGCGCGCAACCCGTGGAATGGCATCGGATCGGAGCGAGCGAATTCGAGTACGCCCACGTCGATCTCTACCGCCACGGCTCGCTGCCGGCGTGCACCTCTACCTTGCAGCAGATCCAGAGCGGATCTCCGTTCGGACTGTTCGTATGGGGTCTCGACAACGATGCGTCGTATGGGTTCGCCGCGGGGAGCTCGCTCCACACGCTCAACGAGCTGCGGATCCCGGCAGGGTGACTTCCTGTACACTCCCGCCCGTGACCGAGATCCCGCTCAAGTACGGCTGCAACCCGAACCAAGGCCACGCGCGCGTCGTTCAACCCGCAGGGAAGAGTCCGCTGCGCGTGGTGAACGGTGCACCGTCCTACATCAATATGTTGGATGGATTGCGCGGATGGCAGCTCGTCCGCGAGCTCGCGGCGGCCACGGGGCGCGCCGCGGCGGCCTCGTACAAGCACGTGAGCCCAGCGGGCGCTGCAGTCGCGGGCCCGGTCGACGAAGCGTTTTGTCGCGCGTTCTTCTACGACCTCGCGCCGGCCGAGTTCTCACCCGTCGCCGCCGCGTATGCGCGCGCGCGGAGCTCGGATCGCGTCGCCAGCTTTGGCGATTTCATCGCGGTGAGTGAGCCCGTGGATGATGCGCTCGCGGCCGTGATCAAGCCCGAGGTCTCCGATGGAATCATCGCGCCCGGATACACCCCGAGCGCGCTGGCGACCTTGCGTGCCAAGAAAGGGGGGCGCTATGTGATGTTCGAGATCGATCCCACGTACGAGCCTGCGGCCCTCGAATCTCGTTGTGAGTTCGGTTTGACGCTCGAGCAGGACCGCAACGAAGCGACGGTGGGTCCGGAGACGTTCGGGAACATCGTCACGCAGGCGCGAGAGATCCCTGCCTCCGTGATGGAGACGCTCGTCGTCACCACCCTCACGCTCAAGCACACGCAGAGCAATTCGATCGCGGTTGGGCGCGACGGACACGCCATCGGGATCGGGGCGGGGCAGCAAAGCCGGATCGCGTGCACGAGAATCGCGTGCGACAAGGCCGATCGTTGGCTGCTCAAGACCCACCCTCGGGCGCTCGAGCTCCGGTATGCGGATCACCTCGGCAAGGCGGAGCGTAACAATGCGCTCGACATGTACGTGCGCTACCACGAGTTGATGGAGAGCGAGCGCGCGGAGCTGAAGAAGGCGCTCGTCGGCGCTGTGGAACCCATCGACGAGGCGTCGCGCGTGGCCTGGCTGCGGCAGCAGAGCGGGGTGGTGCTCTCGAGCGACGCGTTCATCCCGTTCCGCGACAACCTCGATCGAGCTGCAGCTTCGGGGGTGAAGGCGGTCGCCCAGGCAGGGGGCTCGGCGCGGGACTGCGCGGTCATCGAGGCCGCGGACGAGTACGGGATGGTCATGGCGATGACCGGCTTGCGGCTGTTCCTGCACTGACTCGATCGCCCGCGCGAGCGGGCCGCTGCAGCGCGCTCGCGATCAACCGTACCGGTGAGCGGCGTAGAACACCGCCGCGACGATTGCGAGCAAGGTGAGCACCAGAAAGGCGATCTTCGGGGTGCTCCAGGGCCGTTCGCCGGTGGTCTCGCCCGTCCGCGCATTCACGATCACGCGATAGGACTTCTCCTTGTAGCGAAAGGAGGAGATCCAAAGCGGCAGCAGGAAATGCATGAACCGCGTCTGGCTGTGGCTGACCTGACGGCCGCTGATGGACTGGACATCTCCGCCGATGTCGCGCTCGATGGCGGTATCGATCCGCGGGATCATCCGCTGTTCCGCGAGTTGAAATCCTCGCTCCAGGTCGATGGAATACCGCTCCGCCGAGAATCCGCTGAGATAGTGCGGTCGATAGCCGACGAGCGCTTGGACGTCCCAGGGCTCGAGCCTGTTGACGAGCTCTTGCGGAAGGCTCCCCGAGGCACAGATGAGGACGTCCTCGAACCGCACATCGACCGAGCCTGACGCCGGCGTCCAACGGATCTTGCGGACTTGGCGGGTGCCCCGGCGGCCGTTGCTGTCCGTGTAGCTCTCCGAGACGGTGTAGTAGACGCCGCGTTTGCCGGTGTACCGGGTGTGCGTCTTGGAATCGTAGGACCAAAACGGCAGATAGACCCCGTCCATGCCTTGTTGCCGCGCTCGTTGGCGTAGGTCATTGGGCGCGAGCCAGAGTGAAGCTACCCACGCACGGAACGACGTCGTCGCCGCGCGGCGGTCGATCGCGAACGGTAGGAGGCTCTCGGGCAATAAGGTCTCCGTCTCGTCTTCGCACCGGGAGACGCGCGGCGAGCCACAGAACGCGCAGTGATCGGCCTGCTTGTCGACGATCGCTCTGGAGCCGCAGCCGCTGCACTGGATCTCGAACCCGCCCTCGACGAGTTCCGCGGCGCGGATCCGCTTGGCGAGCCGCAAGCCCTCGGCGAGGTCGTACTCGGCGATCCGTCCTGCGCTCTGTTCGATCGCGACGGTGTGCCCGCAGTACGGGCACGTCATCGCGTGCGTGCCCGGCTGGAACACCAAGCGCGCGCCGCATTGTCCGCAGGGAAACTCTTGCGGCGCCGAGGGCTGTGATTCCGGGACCTGCACGGGCGGCTAGACTACGCCCGATTGCCGCAGGTCTCGCAAGGCGGGGGTGCGCCGCTTCTCATAGGACAACGCGATCTTCCTTCCCCAATGGTCGGGGCTCTCCAGCGCGGTGACGAGGAGGTCGGCCACATCGGCGCGTGAGATCGTGAGGGACAAGCCTCCGAGCTCCGCCTCGAACCCGCTGGCGTAGTCGCGGGTCAGCGGACCATCGGTGAGATTGGGGGGGCGTACGATCGTCCAATCGAGGCCGCTGGCCGCGAGGATCGCCTCTTGGCGTTCGTGATCCCGCACGGCTCGCTCGAGGTAGAGAGGAAAAATGATGTAGCGATACAGGAAGGGAAGGTGTGTGCGCATCTCCGCGGCGCCCAGAACGGAGACGGCGGTGATCCTCCGAATCCCGCGACGCTTCATACCCGCGACGATCGCCTGGGTACCTTCGGCGCGGACCTGCGAGCGGCTGCGCGCGGGGGCTCCCAACGCGCAGATCACCGCATCCGTGTCTTGCAGCGCGCGGTCGACGGTTGCGCGCTGCGTGACGTCGCCACTCACGATGCGGATCTCGGGGTGCTCGCCTCGCAGCGCCTCGCCGTCGCGCGCGACCGCCGTCACCGCATAGCCGGCGGACAGCGCTTGCGTGACGGCGAGGCGACCGATGCCGCGGCTCGCCCCAAAGATCGCCACGTGGCGGAAGGGTGCTGGATTCGCTGAGTTTTGCTCGGGGTTCATGACGTCCTCCATGGGATGAGAGAACTTTGTCGCTCCGCTCGATGTGAATCCAATGAATGCGTATCATGGCGACATGAATGACGCGCATGACGAGGCCGAGGTCGATCTGAGGCAAGTGGACCTCAACTTGCTCGTCGCCTTCGATGCGCTCGCCCGAGAGAAGAGCGTCACCCGGGCTGCTCAACGGCTCGGGATCACGCAATCGGCGATGAGTCATGCGCTACGGCGGCTCCGTGATCTGTTCGGAGACCCCTTGGTCGTCCGTACGGGCGCGGGCCTCGTGCTCACGCCGCGCGCCGAGGAGGTGAGCGGGCCCCTGCGCGGCTGTCTCAAGGGACTCGGCACCATCGTGTTTGGCAAGACCAAGTTCGATCCCGGGGAAACGCGTCGCACGTTTCGGATGGCGGGACCCGACCTCCTCGATCTGATCTTGCTACCCCGGTTGCAACGCAAGCTCGAAGAAGATGCCCCGCACGCCGCCCTCACCATGGCCGCGTTGCCCAAGCGCATCGATCTCGCGCTCGAGAGCGGCGAGATCGATGTCTGCGTGGTCCCCCATTTGATCCAAGACGACGCGCCGTTCGGCCCCGAGCTCCCGCCTCACCTGATGCGCAAGACGATCGCGCGGGATCGGATGGTCGCGTACCTGCGCAAGGGACATCCTTTCGCCGGCGGGCGCAAGCTGAGTCATGCGCGCTACCTCGCGCTCCGGCACGTCCTCGTGTCGATGAGCGGGGAGGGGCCCGGCCTCGTCGATGCCGTGCTGGCGCGGCAAGGCGAGCGCCGAGTCGTGGCCCTCCGTGTCGGCTCGTTCGGTTCTGCCCTGGCGGCGTTGGCCGAGTCCGACCTCGTGCTCACCGCCCCGGGCGCGCTGGCGCTCGCGGCTGGGGTGAGCGATCGTTTCGCCGCGCTCTCGCTACCCATCGAGCTCCCCGAGCATGCGGTGAGTTTCGTTTGGCACGAGCGGTTCTCCGCCGATCCCGGGCACGCGTGGTTTCGAGACCTGGCGGCCCGCTTGCTCGGTCAACGCGTCCCGCGGCGATGACGAACGGTTCGCGAATGGCCGCCCCTGTTGCGTCCATCTCGGGCGACGACGAGCTTGGTGACGAGCGCGGCCCGCCTTGCGCCCATCGAGAGCCACGCGAACGCAGCCTACCCCGCGCACGGCAGGACACGCGCGATGCGAACCGAGGTCTCCGTCGTCCCAGCCCCCGCGTACGCGACGCTGCCATCGGCGAACGCCTTCCAGCCCTGGTACGCGTGATCCGGCACGTCGATCGCGAGCTCGGACCCCACGGGTTCACCTGTCCCCGCATCGCGGACCTGCGCGGCGATCCCCGAGCCCGACTCCCACGCGAGCAGCATGTGCCCCTCGCCGTAGCTGACCAGATGCGGATGCGCAGACGGGCCGGCGTTCATGATCGTCGTGTCCGACGGGCCGTCGGTAAAGTGTTCGAGGCGGATCTGCTCTCCCTGACTCCACGCGGTCCAGTACCCGGTGGTGCTCGCGAGCACCACGTCGCCGCCGAACAGCGTGCCGTCGCACGTGCCGGCGGCGATCGTCCGATACGGGTTCGGCTGGGCGATCCGGCAATCGTTGTCGGTCGCGCACACCATCACGAATCGGCTCGTCCGCGGGTCCCACACGATGCGCGTGGTCCAGCTGTGGCTGCACCCGACCCCGAACGCGTCGGGGTGGTCGACGATCGGAGCGCCGTCGCCATCGATGACCTGCATGCGATCGCCCTCGTGGATGTCGACGCACGCCCCATTCTGTACGGTGATGCCGATGCAGAAGTACGCGGCATAGTTCTCGCCATCGAACGCGATCCGGCCGTGATGTTGATAGTGCTGCCACACGAACCGCGCCTCGTTCGTGTACGGATCGAGGCCGTCGTCGGCATTGGTGACCATCGCGGCCCACTGCTCGTTCCCGGCCGCATCGAAGCGCACGAGGAAGCTGTTGTAGCAGGGTGCCGATTCACCGCCGCACAGGGGACCCTCGCCGCAGTGGTGGTCGCCGCTCCCGACAGCGTCGCGCGTGAGCATCACGACGCCGCCCTCGTCGTCGGCATGGAGGTCTTGCAGGTCCACCGCGGGAATCGTGAATGGAGTGCCGACGAGCTGGTCGTCGCAGTCGAGCTCGGCGACGTGGATGTTGCCATCGGTGCCCAGTGCGGCGAGCCGCGAACCCCCGGAGGGCATTGGCGCGATCGCAAGCGGCAGCGGCAAGGTGTCCCATTCGGAGCCGTACCCGGTGATCGCCACGCCGAGATCGACCTCGGTCACGACCACTTGGGGCGCCTCGCAGGCGCCGACCGTTCGCTCGCACGCGCCCGGTGGATCACCGGTGTCGTCGGTCGGTTCGCCGGAGCTGGGCCCGTCGGAGTCCTCGGAGGCACGGGTGCTCGCCTCGGATCCTTGGGTGCTCGCCTCGGATCCCTGGGTGCTCGCCTCGGATCCCTGGGTGCTCGCCTCGGATCCCTGGGTGCTCGCCTCGGATCCCTGGGTGCTCGCCTCCGTGCCGTCGTCGCTCGTTTCCGAAGCGTCCGCACCTCCGGTCGGGGAGGAGCTCGCACCCGAAGAGCCCTCCACCGCCGGCCCAGGGTCGCCACCGCACGCGAGTGCGACGACGAACACCAGTCCCGCGCACGAAACGTCGGGGACGAAACCCATGCCTCGCACTGAGGTCGCTTGAACTCCCATCACCCGCATCGTAGTGCCAACGCATCGATCTGGGTGAAAGAACACCGGAGTGACGTGGGTGCACAACTTCATGACTTCACGGAGTGGCCATGTCTGGTACTCCGGATCAGCATACGAGAGGATGGCAACGCCCACGATCTCACCCATGAAAACGGTGCTCACGAGGCTCTCGACTTCGGGAATGCCAAGAACAGGTGTGAATGCAAAGCCGATGACCGAGACATGCTCGTGGCCCCGAAGTGGTTCATACTTCCTGATCTTTGAGCTCGTGGTGTTCAGCGCGAATGCGTGCCGTCCGACCCATGAAGCCGCCGCCGAACCCGAGCACGCGTCGGAGTCCAAGCCCCCGGCTGCAGTCGTGCGGGCCGACCCTCCAAGCACGCCGAGCGTGCCGGTGCCTGACTTCGCGCCACCGCCCGGTTGGGTGGTAACCTGCCGCGCGTCTACGTGCGCTGCGAATCTGGCCAACTTCTACTCAGAGAGTTGGGGCGGATATATCCCGGAGGACGCGTCCATCGACACCGTGGACGTGACCGAGTTCGACCCGATGTTCTGCGAGGAACTTGATCGCGAGGAAGACCCTCCGATGTGCACGTTCGAGGGAGATTTCGACGCCGACGGACAGAACGATCGTTTCGCTTGGATGCTGGAATCGACGACGCGTGAGTTCGACATCGTGGCGCAATGGGGCCACGGCAAAGCGTCGCGAGTTGGGCTCGCTCCCTGGGGGCACATTAGCCCGATGCGACACCACCGAGGCTGCGCACAGAGCCTTTCCGGGGACACGGCTGAGGATATCGCGTTTGCATCCCCAGACGAGCTTGCCGTGCGCCGACTCGCGCTCCCGGGCAGCTCGCCACGCGACGTGCTCATCGTATCTTACGATCGACCGCAGCTGATCTGGTTCGATGACCGACACTGGCGGACGGTCGACCTCGAGAGCGACGAAGAAAGCAGCGGCATCCCCAAGGTCCGCGCGCACGTCGATCATCCGGTGGCCGAGCGCGTCCCTGAGGGCGGGCCGAGCATCTGCGCCCAAGCCCGCAAGCGGCGACACGCGGCCTACAAGACCGGTGCAAAGCGCCTGCAGATGCAGTTCGATGCGCGCAAGGTCGCGAAAGATCCGTGTGGCCACAGCTTGGACCTCGACGGCGACGGGTCCCCGGAACGTGTGGCGTGGATCGTGAATGAGAAGAAGACGGGCCTGCGGATCGATTGGGGTGCGGGCGGGGTTTCGTTGCTGGGTGGCGGGCGAGCCGTACCGATCGATGTGCTCGAAGGCGAACCTGGCTGCAATCTCGCTTTGGACGCGTACGATGACATCTGGGACGTCGCCGTGGCCCCTTGGAACGGAACCGCGTGGCAACTGCCCGACGGCGGGACGCAGGTGCCTTTCGATCCCTCCCGGGTTCGCGGCGACGCGCTCGCGCTCACGAACTATGCCGGTCACGTCGACCTCGTCTTTCTCGCCGATGGGGACCCTGGCAAAGAACCTCGCGCGAAGGAGCTCCTTCACGCCGCGTCCGCGGCTGAGTTCCGTCTGAGCGCCGTACCGTTCCCGTGGAGCGAGATCCGCGTCTTTTGGCCCACCCAAGACCAGTGGATCCCGATCGTTCCCGCCCCTGCCGTCCGGCGTTACGACAGGCCTAGCCTGGTTGGCCCGGGCTGGTTTGGCTACGAGCGTCTGGAGCACCCACCCAACGCACCGCGATACTTCGTGGGAAAGTGACGTCGCGTGCGCGTCCCGCGGAGGTGACGAACGGGTTCGCGAACCGTTCGCGAACCGTGCGCGCTCTGGCGGTTTGGCCCGGGAGCCCGGCATGGTGACGCGCATGAAGCTTCTCCCGATCCGCCCGTCTCCCGCAGCCCGAGTGTGCGTGGTGTGCGCATACGAGCATTCCTCGGGGCGGCGAAGGCGCGCGAATGCGATCGTCCTTCGGGCGCTAATCACGCTGCTCTTGCCGTCGTGTTCGAGCGATACCGTGCCGTCCATGGATGGTTCGGGGAGCTCCTCCTCCGAGACCACCGCCATGAATCCCACGGACAACTGCGGCGATGCGCAGGGCAGCGACGCCGGATCGACCGGGGTGACCACGTCGGGCGAAGTTTCTGGGACGGCAACGGGCACCGGCACGACCACGACCACGAGCGGTGCGAACGACGAGAGCACGGGGAACGCGGACATGTCGTCCGGCGACGAGCCACGGGAGATCGTCACCATCGAGGGCCCGCGCACGCGCGTGTCGATGAACGAAGGGTGGAAGTTCCTCCGCGGCGATGTGCCCGGCAGCAGCGGGCTCTCGTACGAAGAGGCCAAGGCTTGGGTCCTCCCCACCGGCAACGCGTTTCTGCGCGACCCTGCCGAGCATGCGGTGCGGCCCGAGGGCAACCTCGGAGACGGCCTCTCGTACCTTGCCAACGACTTCGACGACGAGACGTGGCAGACGGTCGATCTTCCCCACGACTACGCGATCGAGGGGCCCTACACCGACGACATCAGCAGCAACATGGGCCGATTGCCGTCGCCTGGCGTGGCTTGGTATCGCAAGACCTGGACGGTCTCCGCCGAAGAGGCCGACCGCTCCGTGTTCTTGGATATCGACGGGGCCATGTCGTACAGCATGGTCTGGCTCAACGGTCAGTTCATCGGTGGCTGGCCCTACGGCTACACGTCTTATCGTCTGGATCTCAGCGAGCACGTGCGTCCGGGGGAGGAGAACGTCTTGGCGATCCGGATCGACAATCCGCAGCCCGCGGATGCGGAGTGGGACTCGGGGTCGTCGCGCTGGTACCCGGGCGCCGGGATCTATCGAAACGTTTGGTTGGTGGGGGCGAATCCGGTTCACGTCGCCCAATGGGGCACGCACATCACGACGCCGGAGGTCTCCGAAAGCGCAGCGTCCGTCTCGTTGCAGGTCGCCGTGGACAACGACGGTTCCGCGGATCGGACGGTCGAAGTGGGTGCGGAGATCTACGAGATGACTCCGGACGGAGAGCTCCTCGGGCCGCCTGCGGTGGTGCTCGAGCCCACGACGCTCGCGATCCCTGCGGGGTCCAGCGCGACCGCGGTCCTCGGTGGCGTGATCGAGAATCCACGTCGTTGGGGCGTGCCTCCGACCCAGACGCCCAACCGCTACCAAGCCGTGACGCGCGTCACCGCGGACGGCGAGTCGCTCGACGTGACCACGACGACCTTTGGCGTGCGTACGCTCGCGTTCGATGGCGAAGGGTTCGTGCTCAACGGCGAGCGTCTCAAGCTCAAGGGGGTTTGCCTTCACCACGACCTCGGAGCCTTGGGGGCGGCCTTCAACGAGCGCGGGCGCGAGCGGCAGCTGCAGATCATGGCGGAGATGGGCAGCAACGCGCTCCGAACGGCGCACAACCCGTTCGAGCCGGAGTTCTATGAGCTCGCCGACAGGCTCGGTTTCCTCGTGATGGACGAGGCGTTCGATGTCTGGGCGGAGGGCAAGGCCGCCCTCGATCACCACGTCTTCTTCGAGGAATGGCACGAGCAGGACCTCCGGGCGCTGATCCGCCGCGACCGCAACCATCCGTCCGTGTTCATGTGGAGCATCGGCAACGAGGTGATCGAACAGTACGACCGCGTCGATGGCCCGGCCTGGGCGGAACGGCTCACGGCCATTTCGCACGAGGAGGACCCCACGCGCCCCACCGTGGCCGGGATGAACGCGGCGGAGCCGGATGACCCGTTCTCCGGACCCATCGACACCATCGGCCTCAACTATCAAGGGACCGGTGTCCGAGATCGCGGAGCGCAATATCCAACCTACCACGACGCGTTTCCCGACAAGTTCATCGTGGGCACCGAGACCACGAGCACGTTCAGCACGCGTGGCACCTATCTGTTCCCCGTGACCCCGGAGGTCGGAGCACCCGCCATGGGGATCAACGCGGTCGACAATCGCGGCTTCATCTCCTCGTACGACCTCTATCACGCAGATTGGTCGTACTCTCCCGACGAGGAGTTCGCATCGCAAGATCGCTGGCCCTACGTGGGCGGTGAGTTCGTTTGGACGGGATTCGATTACCTCGGAGAACCCACCCCGCTCGACGGCGTGGCGCGGAGCTCGTATTTCGGCATCGTGGATCTGGCGGGATTCAAGAAGGATCGCTTCTATCTGTATCAGGCCTATTGGCGACCCGACGAGCCCATGGTGCACATCCTGCCGCATTGGACGTGGCCCAATCGCGTGGGCCAAACGACCCCGGTGCACGTGTACACGAGCGGAGACGAGGCCGAGCTCTTTCTCAATGGGGTTTCCCAGGGGCGCCGATGCAAAGGTCAGTACCAATATCGTATGCGCTGGGACGAGGTGGTCTACGAACCCGGCGAGCTCACGGTGGTGGCCTACAAGGGCGGCCGTGAATGGGCGAGGCAGACGGTGACCACGGTAGGGGACGCCTCCCATCTGATGCTGAGCTCGGACCAAGCCACTTTGGCGGCGGATGGCGAGGGGCTCGCCTTCGTCACGCTCTCCGTCGTGGACGCGGCGGGGCGGATGGTCCCTGCGGCCATGCATCCGATCCACTTCGAGGTCGCCGGCGAAGGCGAGCTCGTCGCCACCGACAATGGCAGCCCTGTCGATCGCAACGTGTTCTCGTCCGCGGATCGTGAGGCCTTCAACGGCATGGCCCTCGCCATCGTCCGCGCGCGGTCCGGGACCGGCGGGGCGATCACGGTGACCGCGAGCTCACCGGGTCTGGCGGATGGGACCGTCACCATCGCCGTCGAGTAGATTGCTCTCGCACCGTCCATTCGCCGCTCGCAGGGCGCTGCGGTCCGACCCCTCGTCGACGCCATCGAAGGTTTGGGAGAAGACATCCGCCGCGCGTGGACGGAGGCCGCGGATCGGCTGATCGAATAGGCGGCACAACCTTAGGGTTCGGGAGGCGGCGTCGCGTCGACGGCCAACGGCGTCGCGACATCTCGTTGAACCGCGGGCACGACCTCCCGGGGCTTTCGGTCGAGGCGGAATGCATCGGCAGGAAGATCGTGGATGAACTTCCGGTAAGCTTCGAGGTCGCAGATGCACCCCAACTCGCTGGGGTCGTCGCAACCGAGGGTGGGCCATTGGGTCTCCAATCGCTCGCGAAGGTCTGCAACGTCGGCTCCCCAAAGGTATTGGCATGCGATGGTCTTGAGGGCCCCTCTGTCGCGGGCCTCCTTTTCTCGACGTTGCGGAAAGAGTCGCTTGCGGGTTCGTTCGCGTCGCGGGCACTCGTCCTGATAGTACGGCAGCATGGCCGGGTCCCAAGCCCGAAGGTCGCCGTCGGGTTGACCGCGGTAGATCGTAGGTATGCCGCCATGGCACTCGTCCCCCATGATGATCGGATTGGGAATCGTCAATCGACCTTCGTCTTCGAGATCGGGGATGCCGTCTGCGTCGACGTCCCAGAGGTCCTTCGGGTCGCGAGCCTGCGTTGCAGGCTCATAAAGAAGAACGCCCTCGTCTGCCTTCCAGGTCCACACCTCGAGCCAGATCGAGGGTTCTTCGCCAGCCCCTGCTGTATAGCGTACGGCGAGTTCCTCGTGCCCGTCGCCGTCGAAGTCATGGGTGAGCACCGGCTCGATGATGAACACCACGATGGGATCGGCCAGGTCTAGCTCTTGCGGTGGGCCCATCGCCGGTGCGCCGCGCTTGGGAACGTAGCGTAGGTGCACATGACCGGTGGCCGGGCGGTCGGAGGTCTCGGCGTCGTCGGACGGAAACTCGACCTCGAGGTTCTCGAAGGCGAGCTCCCAACGCCCGTGGTCGCCGGGAATGCACGCCGGGAAACCGAGGTCGGGCGTCACCGTTCCCTCAGGTGCGTTGGGCGGACAATCGATCGCGGAGGGATCCCAACAATCGTAGTGGTAGACGGCGTAGGTCGACTCGGCACCTCGCTCCACCTGCCAGCGAAGGTTTCCCGCGATATCGTAGCCGAACAGCTCTTGTCGAGGTTCACCCTCCAAGACCTGCCACCGGCCCAGTACGCGTCCTGACGCATCGGTCGCACGCATCGCCCACGGCTCCTCATCGAGGCGGAGATGGCCGGGCGTGTAGGGGAGGCGTTGCGTGGGGGTCGTCAGCACCTGACGCTCGCGGCCGAACGCGTGGACGATCACACGGGCGAGCTCGCCTTCTTTGCTGTACGCATAGCGTCGTCGTTCGTCGATGAGCCAGGGCCGGGGAGCGGCTGCGGTGACTACGCTTGCAGAGCAAGGCCCCGGATGTCGTACGTATGGGTCCTCGATCCACCCCAAAGACGGGGTCTTGCCTCGAGGTTTCATGCACCGAAAACCGATCGTGTCGGAGGCGTGAGTCCATGTCCAGCCTACGCCGGTGGAGCCTCGGGCAGAGGCGGTTTCTGCCCTTGGCAGGACCTCCGGACGCGCATCGATGCTCCAGTCGACCCACGGTGTACAGTCGCGCACCTCGGGGGGGCAGGTCGAGGAAATTGCCCACTCCTCGCTCTTTCCGGTCGGGAGCAGATCTTTCAAGCCGGCTGCCTCTACAAGCAGCCACTGATCGCTCGTCGGAAGCTGCTTTCCGGCCCATTGGCAATATGCCAACGCGTCGAATAAATCGACACAGCGTTGGGGATCGGGATCGTCTTGATTCGTATGCGAGACACATTCCGCTTTGGTTGCTGGGAACGGCGTCAGCGCGCATGCGCCACTGGCCTTGCACGCGGCATACTGCTCCGTCGTCACCGGTGTACGGTCGATGTGAAAGGGCGCGATCTCGAAGGTCCGCAGTGTCCGGTCGGTCCCGATGACGCGTGAGACACTACCGCCGGCGACCTCCACCATGTCGCGCGTCGGCTCGGTGGGTCGCGGGGGGAGCGGGCGAGGTGCGGTCGCGGGCTTGGGCGGCGGGGTCGATGGCTTGGGCGGCGTCTCTGCCGTCTTCGGAGGGTCGACGGGCGTGCACGCTGCAGCGAGGAGCGCCGTGGCGACTCGGATCCGCATCGAGAACGTTTTACCAGCCATGGTGCCCCCACCGAGGATACCCCCGGCCGGCGCAGCGAACCAAACTGGAGCAGGGTGGGACGAGAACGCTGGTCTTGCAAGGAACCGGTCTGTGGTCACGTCGGTTCGATTCACCCGGCCTTGGCCAGCGTGCCCGCGGCGATGGCCTACCGAGTCGCGCCCTTGGGAACGTGAACTCGTGGCGCCGTCGCGCGAGCGAACGCCCCGGGCGTGAGGCGGAGGATTCGCTTGAAGTGCCGATGCAAGAGGCTCTGATCGTAGAAGCCGACCCTCGCAGCGACCTCGGCCTGGGGTATGCCGCGCGAGAGCAAGCGCTGTGCGAGTGCGACACGGCGATGCGTGACGTAGGCGTGCGGCGGGAGGCCGACCTCCTCGCGGAACGCACGGCAGAGGCGGAACTTGTCGAGGCGCGCGTGGGCTGCGAGCGCCTCGAGTTCGATCGACTCGGTGAAACGCGCGTCGAGCAGGGTTCGTGCGCGCGCGACCGCGGCACTCAGCCTCGCCGGGCTCTCCGCACCGTGCGCGGTGAATGCCGCGTCGATCAACGCGTGCAACGCATTGCAGGCGGACTCTTCGAGCGATTCGAGCGGCGCCTCGGTGAGGAGGATGCGGTGCAGTGAGGCGATGGGCTGTGCGCGTGGGTCTTGGGGGTCGAACGCGTCAGTGCGGGGCTCGCCGCTGTGGCGCCCGAGGAGCGTACGAGCTTCGTCGACCCACGCCGACTCGAACAACACGACCTGAAACTCGAGTGCGCCCTCCCGCGCGCGCTCGATCGCGACGGTTCCGGGGACCTTGATGCTGATCGTTCCTGGGCCGCTCGACCACGGCTCGCCTCCGATCGTCCAGCGCGAGCGTCCCGCGAGGTGCATCGCCGTCCCGAAGTGATCGTAGATTCCTCGCATGAGCGGTCGCTCTCCAGCGAACCGCGCGACCGTGAGCCCGGGCAAGGGCCGACGCACGACGAGCATGTGGCGATCGAGCACGGGAACCACTCTAGCATTCCCATGTGCGGGGTAAGTCGGCGATCGCGTTTCTGCCAAGTTCGTCCAAGGCGTGCGGCGCCTCGCGGCCTAGCCTCGTGGACATGCGGATCTTTCTCACCGGCGCCACCGGCTTCGTTGGCTCCCACATCGTCCCGCGTCTCCTCGAGGCAGGGCATCAGGTCGTCGGCCTGTGCCGCTCCGACGCGGGCGCCAAGCAGCTCGCAGCCACGGGCGTCGAGGCCTACCGCGGCGACCTCGACGCTCCGTCCACGTTACGCAACGGCGCGGCGAAGGCCGACGCCGTCATCCACTGCGCCTTCGACCACGACTTCACGCGCTTCGTGGAGAACTGTCAGAAGGACAAACGGAACATCGAGGCCATCGGTGAGGCGCTTGCCGGCTCCAAGCGCCCGTTCATCATCACCTCGGGCACGGGAATGGGTAGCGCTCGCCCGGGGAAGGTCGCGACCGAAGACGTCTTCGACGAGGAGCACGCGCATCCGCGCAAGCTCTCCGAGCAGGCCGGCAACGCCCTCGTCGCGCGTGGCCTCAACGTCTCCTACGTTCGCCTGCCACAGGTCCACGATACGCGAAAGCAGGGACTCATCACTCCTCTCGTCGCGCTCGCACGTGAAAAGGGGCGCGTGGGCTATCTCGACGAGGGGGACAACCGCTTGGCGGCCGCGCATGTCAGCGACGTCGCCCGCCTGTACAAGCTCGCCGTCGAGCGGGCGGAGGCCGGGGCGCGGTACCACGCGGTCGCCGAGGAGGGGGTCGCGATGCGGGACATCGCCGAGGCGCTCGGTCGCTCGCTGAAGCTACCGGTGACGAGCGTCTCGGGTGCCGCGGCGGCGGACTACTTCGGCGGGATGGCGATGTTCGTCGGCCTGGATATGCCGGCCTCGAGCACGCTCACCCAGACGACGCTCGGCTGGAAACCGTCGGGGCCGGGGTTGATCGCCGATCTCGAGCATCTCGACGTCAGCGGTTGAGCGGCGCGCCCTGGCTCACGGATCGCCGTTCGACGGCCGCGTGCTACGAGCGTCGCGAAAGCGTACGCCGTGAAGACATGCGCGTGATGATGCCGGTGCGAGGTGCGTCAGGATCGAGGTGGGTCCGGGATGTTCCCGTGTTCCAGAATGTCCGCCGCCATCGCGAGGTCGTTGCGGATCTCTCGCAGCATCAGCGGGCGACCCATGCGTGCGAGGAAGCGAACGAGCGGCCAGGTCTCGAGCTGCACATCGACCCGCAAACGCGTCCGGTTCTCGACAGCCTCGAACGTGAGCGTCAGGTCCAGTCGCCCAAGTGGGCTCGTCCCGCGCTCGGCCCATCGCTTGGGAGGATCGTACTCCGTAATCCGCATCGCCACCGTTCCGATCCCAAACGGGGTCTCGCGCCACTCCGTGCCGAGTCGTGTTTCACCGCGACTCAGGACCTCGACGCGACGCAAGCTCCGCTGCCACTTTGGTCGATTGCGCGGCTCCGAGAGGAACGCAAAGACCTGATGCGGTGGCGCGCCGATGACCCGTTCGTAGCCGAAGTCCATCGAACGAGGATATCCGATCCCGAACGCGCGTTGCGGTGTCCGGCAAGACTCGCGTCCTCGTCACGATGTTCCTCGCGGGCAGTGCCCAAGGGGTTCTTGCTGCCCGCGGAGGTGGCGAGCGCCTCGATGCCGACGTCTCCGAGAGCGCCAGCGATCCGCGCGTCGCGCTCGGACCTACGGCGACGCCGTCGTCGCCTGGCACCGATCGTGTGGGACGTCCCGGAAGGGTCAGGACGACTTGAGACACGACCGCACGACCCGTGCAAGGCCGCACGAGCCTCGGGGGTCGGGGCGCCCGCTTCTGCGCTCCCGAGCGAGCGGCGGCGACTCGTGGCCGTGAGTCACGTCCGCTCGACCGCGACAATCAGCCGCAGGGGCTCCTTCGGACGTCCGGACGCCGTCCGATGAACGCGGCGGAAGTTGGAGATCCGCAGTTGATCCGCCGCATGGACGTCGTAGGACCAGAGCATGGCAAGGGTAGACATCGATCCCATCGAGCTCCTCGAGGAGCAGCATCGCGAAGTGGAGGACCTGTTCGAGGAGCACAAAACCGCAACGAACGGTCGCCACAAGCGAGCAGTCTTTGGCCGCATTGCGGATACCCTGGCGACGGGAGATCCGTCATCCCAAGTTGGCGCGGATGGACCAAGAGACCAAGAGCTGGCTGGGACACCGCATGGTGGAGCGACGCGACGAGCTGAAGAAACAGACGGAGGTCGCTGCCTCGCTCGGGTAGCGATGTGGCGCATCCCCCGACCGGAGTTCAACCATGAACACACGCATCAATGATCGCTTCGAGCCGACCCAGGCCGTCGAAAGTATTCCCGCAGTCTTGTCGAGGCTCGGCCGCGAGGCTTCCCAGCTCATCGTACAGGAGACGGCATTGATCCGAGCCGAGCTCGAGGACAAGTTCTGGGAGGCTCGGCGAAGCGCAATTGGGCTGGCCGCAGGCGCCCTCGCAATGAGTTGCGGCTTCCTCTTGATGCTGTTCGCCGCCGGGAGTGCGCTGGCCCTGGTGATGCCGGTCTGGCAGGCCCTCTTGGTGCTTGGAGCCCCGTTGGCCGTCCTGGGCATGATCGTCGTGGGAATCAGTCAGCGGAAGTTCGAGCCCCGCGCCTTGGCACCCAAAGAGTCCCTTGCGGTGTTGCGCAAGGACGGAGCATTCCTGAAAGAGCAGGTCACGGGATGACCATCGCAGGACAGTACCCTTCAACCGTACGAACCTTCGAAACCGAGGGAGCCGACGCCGTGGAACAAGACACGCTACGCGATTCGCTTCGCGACAAGGAACCGGGCGAGATTCGCGAGGAAATAGAGAAGACGCTCGGGGCCCTTGCGGAGACCGTGGACGAACTCAAAGCCGCGATCGCGCCCGACGCATTGCGAGAAAAGGCCAAAGTCGCAGCGCAGCGCAGAATCCGGCAGACGGGCCTGGCGACGGCGCGACTGCTGCGAGACTATGCCGCGCCCCTGGCCCTCGTTGGTTTTGGACTCGGGATCGTCCTGGCCATTCGGTCGAGCACATGCCGCTCCCCGTGGAACCGCGGAATACGGTGGTGGTGAGTGGCGCGAGGTTCGTTGGCGTCAGTGCCAACTTGGTATCCAAGGGTCGCCGTCGGCCTGAATGAAAATCGAAAGATTCTCGAGCCTCGCGTGGCGGCGCGCTGTTCTTCCTTGCCGTACTCTCGCCACTTCGCTCGAATCGCGCAAGGCGACGGAACGAAGCCGGTGCCGCGATCCGCCACGCGGCCGCTCACAACGCGAGGTTCTCTGCCCAGGTCGGATGCGAGCCTTCGAGCTCCAGTGCCAGCGGCCAGTTCTCGCCGTTCTCCGAGACGAATCTCAATGCCGAGGTGGACGGGTAGCGGACCTCGTAGACGATGCCTGCTGCTCCCCAATCCGCGTGGATCGCATCGCCACCCGAATGCTGGCCAAGCAACCGCCCTTCGCAGGGGATCGCGGTCGTGGCGAAAGGCGTCGCATAGAGGAGTAGGCCACCGTGGATCCGGTCGGTGAGATCGCCGGCATCTGTCACCGCCCGCTCGGCCGTGGTTGCGAGTTCGCGAACATACACTTGCCACGATCCCGTTCGATCCGACGCGAACGCGAGGAATCGACCGTCGGTGGAGAGGGCGGGTTGGACCTGGCGGGTGGGTCCATCGGTGAGCGCGATCGCTTCTCGCGAGTTGGCCCGGGCGGCGTAGATCTGAGAGGACTCGAGCGCCCCGAAGGGAGGCAGCCCAGCGTGACAAGAGCCGCGGAGGTGACGAAGTAGGTTCTAAGTTTCATGTGCCTCGATGCGACGCGCTCGAGGCACATTCTAGCCGCAAAGAACCGGTTTTGTGAGGCAGCCTGGAGCGACAGCCGCAAATCCGGACTCGATCGCCAAGTTGCTGGGTAGTCACCGCCGTTGGGACTCCGACCGTTTGCCCCGAGCTCTGCGAATATCACCATCACGGTCGAGACGGCGCTCGCAGGGCGCGTCCGAAACGCGAACTCGTGTATCCTGCGGGCGGCGGATGGATGCTCCTGGGATCACGGGGGAGGAGAAGCGTGCGACGCTGACGCGCGTCTTGGAAAGCCGTACGTTTGGGCGCTCCGAGCAGCTGCGCGCGTTCCTGCGCTACGTGTGTGAAGCGGAGTTCGAAGGTCGCGCAGATCAGCTCAACGAGTACGCGCTCGGGGTGTCCGTGCTCGGGCGTCGCGCAGGGTATTCGCCCGCCGAGGACTCGACCGTCCGCAGTCGCGCCTACGATCTCCGCAACAAGCTCAAGAGCTACTATCGGGACGAGGCCCCGGGCGATCCCATCGCGATCGTGATCGAGAAAGGCGCCTATGTCCCGCGCTTCGTTCGCAGGTTGCCGACCCCCGAGGTGCCCTCTTCCCTTGGGATGGCAATCGTCGCTCCGGCCGATGAAGCTCCGCAGGCGCCATCCATCGAGGATTTGCCCGTTTCGGAGGAGCCGGTCGCGGCAGCGTCCTCGTCGGGTGCGTCGACGATACGTGCGCGCTCGCGAGGCGAGCTCCACCGCGAACGCGCGCGGCCTTGGGGAGGCCTCGGTCTCGCGATGATGGCTTCCGGGCTCGTCTTGCTCGTCATCTCCGCGTCCCTCTTCTGGCGTTCCCGCACCCAAGTCCCCGCAGGTGAGCTCGCGGCGCAGACTCCAAGTCCGCAGATGCAGCGGTTCTGGGGTCCGTTCTTGGATGGGAGCGCCCCGGTGCTCGTGTCGTTCCACACGCGCCTCTTCTTCTTCTCACCGCAGGCGGGGCTCGTGATCCGCGACTACCGGACCAACGAGGTCGGGCAGCTCCCCAGCTCGAAGCCACTCGAGGATTTCCGCGCGCGGATGGCCGCGGACACGCTGGTCGAGACGTACGACTATTCCGACGTTGGGGCCGTGCGTGCGGCGTTCCTTTTGGGGAGGCTGCTCGACCCCGAGGCCACCCTCAAGGATTCGCGGACCTTGGATTGGGAGGACCTCTGGAACAGCCACGTGATCTTCGTGGGCAAGGCCGCCGACAACGCGGCCATCCACAAGATCTTGCTCGATGCCGACCTCGATTTCGTCGATGCGGAATCGGGTTCGATCGTCCGCAACCTCCGCCCGGCGCCCGGTGAGTTGGCGGAGTATCCCAACGCGGCGACGCACGGCCTGGGTACGAAGTACGGCGTCATCACCGTCTTGCCGGGGCCGCAGGTGGGGCACCGCCTCCTCCTGCTCACGGCTTCCGCCGCAGAGCTCGAAGGGGCGCTGGCGCATGCCGTCACCGATCCCACACGCGTGGCCGAGATCGTTTCGCATGTCCAAGGGCCCGAGGGGACGTGGCCTTCGGCGTTCCAGGTCCTCATGGAAGTCACGCTCGCTTCGAATGTGCCCACCAACATTCGCTACGTGACGCACCGCGTCTACGAACCACCGCGTTCGCCGCGCGGCTGATGCCCGAGCCGCACGTCGATCGCGGGATGCCGCTTCGTGAGCGCGCGCAGTTGGCCGAGGCTCGCGGCGTTCGCTTCACGATCCATCGTGAAGGTCCCGGGAGGGACGTCGTGCTCCCAGCCAAACGAGGTGTGGCAGACATCGCCCGCGAAGAGCACAGGACCTTTTGGAGTCCTCGCCAAGAAGGCCACGCTTCCAGGGGTGTGGCCCGGCATCCATAGGGCCCAAAGCGAGCCGTCGCCAAACACGTCGATGACGCCCTGGAAACCCTCGACGACCTCGCGATCGAACTGCCACTCGCGGATGGGCGGCCGCCCTTCGAGGGCGCGATCGATGCTCCTTCGCGTGACCAAAGACATCGCTGAGCGCGCGTGCGCCTCGCCGGGTCCCGTGTAGACGGGTATCCGCGCATCCACGTCGCGTAGGCCCGTCACGTGGTCGAGGTGGAGATGCGTGAGAAACACGCCTTTCGCTGGCATTGCCTTGCGGGCCAGCCAGGCCCGCGTATCGACATGGATCTGCATGCGATCGATGTGCCCGAGCTTGGCCACCAGGCCGCGAACGGCCGCGCGCTCGGGGGCTGTCCTCATGGCTTCTTCGACGCCCGTATCGATGAGATAGAGCCCGTGCGCGGGGTGTGAAATGGCGTGGAGATAGATCTGGATCGGCTCGGGCCCGCCGCGCAGGCCCGCCGCTTTGGCGCGCTCGTCGCTGAGATCGAGGATCCCGCCGCGTTCGACCTCCCAGTCCGCGGCGACGATGGTCTCCACCTCGATGGGACCCGGCACCTCGAGGAGGGCCTCGAACTCGGCGGTCGACGCCGCACGCCCGAGCTCGGAGGGCGTCACGGAATGGGTCGTCGCTCGGCATCCGATGCTCACGAGTCCAACGAGGGTGACGAGGGCCGTCAGTCCGGCGAAGAGGCCATAGCGCCATAGCGCGCGAAACTTGGTCATGCGGTAGGGGTAGCGCCGGCGTTTTCGCAGGGTAAGTGGCGAAGATCAGATATGGTCATGCAATCATGGATATCTCGTGGGAGGACGCGCGTCTGTTCCTGGCCGTGGCCGAAGCGGGCACCCTGAGCGCTGCGGCGCGGCAGCTCGGGGTGGGGCAACCGACGGTGAGCCGCCGCCTCGCAGAGCTCGAGGCCGAACTCGGTGAGCCCCTGTTCACGCGCAGCACGGATGGCGTGCGGCCGACCGCGTTCGGGCAGACGCTGCTGGAGCCCGCGCAGCGCATGGCCGAGTGGGCGGCGGAGCTGAGCCGTGTCGCCGACAAGCGCGGCGAGCCGCTCGAGGGCGCGGTGACGATCACGGCGCCGCCGGGCGTTGCGAGCGACTTCTTGGTGCCCTTCGCGGCGTGGCTGCGTTCGGCGCACGAGGGGCTGAGGCTCGATGTGCGATCGTCGGTCCGCTACCTCGATTTGGCGCGACGCGAAGCCGATCTCGCGCTGCGTCTGCAGCGACCGGACGCCAAGGACCTCGTCGTGCTCGAGTCGATCACCATCGTCGGGGCCCCGTGCGCTGCGCCGGCTTTGGCCGAGCGCCTCGGGGAAAACCCCAAGCTCCACGACGTCGATTGGATCGCTTGGGCGCCGCCGTTCGAGGAGACGCTCCCCAACCCGTTGCTCGAGAAGCTGATCCCTGGGTTTCGGCCGGCGTTCGCTTCGGATGATTTTTTGGTGCAGCTGCGCGCGGCGGAGCTCGGTCTTGGCGCCATGTTCCTGCCGCGTTCGCGCCATCGCTTCAGCCGCGACACGGCCCTCGTCGAGCTCCACATCGAGGACGTGCCGCCGGCGATCACGATGCTGCATCTGGTGGCCGCCAAAGGCAGCTTGGGGATCCCGAGGATCCGCCTCGTCGCCGATCTCCTCGCGACCGAGTTGCGGGCGTTCCAATCGTGACGCGCTTTGAGTCACGCGCTCGTGCCCTGAGGATCGCCCCGCGTGGATTGTGAACGGCGAGATACCTTCGCGGCGAAGCGCATAGGGTCGATGTCCAATGACCCCATGGGTTTCGACGATTCATGGTGATCCGACCGTGCCGCTTGGCGACGCGTGATGCGACCCGTGACGTACCCGCCACGGGGTGCATTACGGCTTTTTCAAGCATGACGGTGGATCGTGGGTGCAAGACCCGGGGCGCTCACGGCGATCGGTGAATCGCGAGCCGGAAGCGGCAGGGGAGCACGCGAACTGCGTTATAAGTGACAGCACATGTGGCTTCGTCGGTCGTGTTGGCGGCATCTCGTCCTGTTGGTCCCCCTGGTCCCCGCTTGCGTGATCGTCCCACCCGAGGCCCAAGGGCCCAAAGAAGATGGTGAGGCCGACAACGGCGAAGCGGAGGCCGAAGCGGACTCGGAGGTCGAGGGTTCTCCGGAGAACGGCGACGAAGAGAGCGACGGAAGCACGACGTCCGACGAGACCTCGCAGGAGTCGCCCGAGGAATCAGAGTCGGAGGCGACGGCCACGTCGGTGTCTTCGAGCTCCGAAGACGAGGACGACGAAGAGGGCGAAACTTCGGACACCGAGCCCGAGGAGCCTCGTGGACCTACGCCGCCCAAAGACGGGGCGAACTTCCCGTTCCCCCAGAACCGCGAGACGGCCTTCTGCAAGGGTCCCTCCCAGTATCGCAACAGCGATGTGCTCGCGGCCTACGAGAAGTGGCGCGCCGACACGGTGACGAGCGACGGTGCCGGTGGGCACATGCGGATCAAGCGGACGCCTTCGGACACGACGCTCGAGCCCGCGTCCACCGTGTCCGAGGGGATCGCGTACGGCATGCTCATCGCCGTGTACATGAACGATCAGGCGCTGTTCGATGCGCTCTGGCGCTACGAGCAGATGTATCTGACCGAGCATGGCCTCATGCATTGGTACATTAGTGCCACCGGCGAGGTGCTCGGCAGCGGTGCCGCCTCGGATGCGGACGAAGACATGGCCTGGGCGCTCCTCATGGCCGACAAGCAGTGGGGCGGAGGTGGAAGCCTGGACGCGAGCTACCTCGACATCGCGAAGGAGACGATTCAGAAGGTCTGGGATCACGAGGTGATCGACGGCAGGATGCTGCTCCCGGGCGACGGTTGGGGCGGCTGGTCCGACGCCAATCCTTCGTACTTTGCCCCTTCGTACTACCGCACGTTCGCCGAGGTGAGCGGCAATGCCGGCTGGCTCGATGTCGTGACCACGAGCTACGACGTGATCGAGAAGAGCCTCAACGAGACCAATGGCAACCATGAGAACGGCCTGGTCCCCGCGTGGTGCACCAGCGAAGGCGAGCCCAACGCGGGCGTCTGGCAGGGCAGCACCGCTCCGACGCACTATCAATACGACTCGTGTCGCACCCCGTTCCGGATCGGCCTCGACTACTGCTTCCATGGCGAGTCCCGGGCCCGCGACTACGTGGCGAAGACCTCGGGATTCTTCTCCACGATCGGCGTCCCCAACATCGTGGACGGGTACGACCTCAACGGTGCACCGCGACCGCAGTACCCCGATGGCCAATCGGCTGCGTTCATCGGCCCGGCCGGCGTCGGTGCGATGTACGACGCAACCCACGCGGGCTTCGTCCAAGACGCATACGATGCCGTGAGCGGGCTCGATCTCCTGACGGGCGGCGCGTACTACGAAGAGTCGTGGACGGTCTTGTCCCTGCTCGTGATGACCGGGAACTTCTTGGATTACACGCAGATCGAACCGGCGTCACCGTAGGCGCGCCGTGTCCACGCACGGGGGCCGTGGGTGGCCTTCGTGCGCGACTGCGCACGGGGCCAAACGTGGCCCTCATGCGTCTGCGAAGCGCGAGCGGCGGAAGCGTAGCCCGAACGCGGTGGCGAACACCCAAAGGAGCAGCAGGATCGAGGCCGCGGTCGCGAGTCCCACGAGCATCGTCATGCGTTGATTCTCCTGGATGCGAGCCTCTACGGCTTTCTGCGAGCGCCGCACGACGAGCACCGCGCGGACTTCGTTCTTGCCGTACGTGCCCTCGCCGGGCTTGCCATGGCACACCTGGCAGTCCTCGCTGTTCTCGATGGGCTTGAACACGGTGAGGTAGGGTTCGCCCCCGAGGACGGTCCGCTCGGTCCGCGGCTGACCCGCGTCCACGAGCTCCGCCCATCGGGTCCGGTCGTAGTCGAACAGCTCGACGATGGGTCGCTTGCGGTTGCGGTCGATGTTGACGAAGCCGAGCCGCCTGACCTCGGCGATCTTGTCCACGAAATCGGGCTTGTCGCGTTCGATCCACTCGATGACGCGTGGGTCGTTGAGGCGGCGCTCCACGGTCTTGCGCGTGGAGAGGTCCGTGTACGCGAACGTTCGGTCGATCCGGACGACGTCGATGCTCGCGATCGCCGGATCTTCGCGCAGCTTGCTCACGAGTTCGCGCACGACGTCGGCGCGCCCTTGGAGCATGTTGACCCGGATCGCGCGCTCGAGCGTGGCCGCCTGCTCGCGTCCGGCGAGCTCGTCCTGCTCGCGGATCGTCTCGCTCGTGCGCTGGATGTTGAAGATCGTGACGGCACCGAAGGCGAGCCCAACGACGAGCAGGGTGGAGAACACGATGCTGCACAGCGCGAAGAAGCCCCGGTTCCTGCGCACGAGCTTCTGGAAGCGCTCGACCGCGGAGATCGGCCGCGCGACCACGGGCCGGTCCTCGACGAACGCCTCGAGGTCCTCTGCAAAGGCGAGCGCGGTCGCGTAGCGGCGCGAGACCTTCTTCTCGAGCGCCTTGAGGCAGATCGTATCGAGGTCGAGCGAGATCTTCCGTTTGCTCGCCGATCTCGCCGCCACGCTCGGTGCGACGGGGTCTTCGCGCAGCGTGGCCGAGAGCAGCTCGAGCACGGCGTTGCCCCGGAATACCTCGCGCCCGGTGAGGACGTGGAAGAGCGTGGCGCCGAGCGAATAGATGTCCGAGGCGGGACCGATGTGCGCGAGCTCGCCGTTGATCTGCTCGGGTGACATGTACGCGGGCGTCCCCATCATGGCGCCCTCGTTCGTCAGGCGGCGCTCGGTCCGGACGTTGGCGGCGATGCCAAAGTCGGTGATGTGGGGCTCGCCCTTGGCATCGATGATGATGTTGTCGGGTTTGATGTCGCGATGGACGACGCCGTGCTCGTGCGCGTACTGCAACGCGCGCGCACACTTGGCGATGAGCCTGGCGATGCCCTTGGTTTCGAGCGACTTGTCTCCGAGGAGATCGCCGAGGTTCTTCCCCTCGACGTAGGCCATCACGAAATAGAACTGTCCGTTGTCCTCGCCCGCATCGGAGATCGAGACGATGTTGGGATGCTGCAGGCGGGCCGCGAGCATGGCCTCGTTCTGGAACCGCACCAGTTGGACCGGGTTTACCTGCGGGCCCGGAATCATCACTTTGAGCGCGCAGTAGCGGCATAGTCGGAGCGAATAGGCCTTGTAAACGACGCCCATGCCTCCGCGGCCGAGCTCCGAGAGCACGTCGTAGGGGCCGATGCGGAGCATCACTTCGCTCGAGGCGTACGGCAGTTCGATGGCGGTGACCTCACCTGGTGGGAGCGTCGGGAGCTGTTCCCTTGCGCTCGTCATGAATATGCCGTCGGCGTAGCGCACGACGAGCGTGCCCGAAGCGGCAGGAAGCGTCGCTTGCGGGGCGAGGCCCTCGCCGAACATCGTGGCGGTCTGACTCGGCAGTGAGGGGGCGGTCGCGGCCGGGCGAGGTTCTGGCAGCGGTGCGCCGCCGGGGGCGAGCAAGGTCTTGTCGTGGCCCGTGGCGGTGGGCGGCCGCTGCCCGTAGAGCTGGGTTCCTCCGCGCTGCGCTTTGGGGACGTCTTCCGGTTCAGTCACTAGCTCTGCTCGGAGAAGAACGCCGCGTTGATCGGCGGTTGCGCACCGAGAACGAGATCGAACAGCGCGACGTGTTGCGCCTCGACCGGGAGGATCTCGATCGCGTTGCGGCGCGCGAGATCGGTTTGTAGTTGGGCGACGACGAGCTGGAAATAGGTGTCGGCGGCCAGTCGCTCGAGGTCCCGCGCGAACCGGAGCGTGGCGATCTTGCGGGTCTGGGCGTCGAGCGCGGCATCGAGCACGGGCGCTGGGATATCGGGACCGCGCGCGTCTGCGGGGTCGGCCGCCTTGCCGCCGAGCTGACCGACGAGCTTGATCAGCGTGTCGCGATGTTCCTCGTGCTGACCCATGAAGAGCTTGGCGACCGCCATGACCTGCGCGTCCTCTTGGATGAACGGCAAACCCGCGGCTGCGGTGTAGGCGAGCACGGCGGTCTGCTCGAGCAGGATCCCGGCGTTGAGCAACTCGATGTCCCGAACCTCGGGCGGCGGCCCTGGCTCTGGCACGGGTTCATCCCGGGTTCGCCCAGGCAGGAACCGATCGCACGCGAACGCCGGAACGATGAGCGATCCGAGCAACACATCGCGGCGCCCCTTCATCAGCGATGTTCCGAGTTTTCGCATCCGGACCCCCTGTCAGAATGTACCGCGGCGACTGCCGAGGCCACCAGAGCCCGGAGGGCGCGGCATCGCTGGCCGCGCCAGGTTTGCTCGGACAACCCCGCCTCGTCGCGTATCCTACCGGCGATGCTGCGAACGCCTCGCGCAATGATCCTCGCCGCTGGCTTCGGAACGCGGCTTGCCGCCCTGTCTGCGCAGCGTCCCAAACCGATGCTTCCGATCTGTGGTGTTCCGCTCGTGCGGTGGGCGGTGCTGTGGTTGCGGGAGCAAGGGATCCGCGAGATCGTCATCAACCTCCACCACCTCGGGCACCTCATCGAGGAGGAGCTCGGCGATGGGCGGGCGCTCGGGGTGGAGATCGCGTATTCGCGCGAAGAGGGCCAGATCCTCGGGACCGGTGGCGGGCTGCGCGAGGCCATGGGGTTGCTGGACGACGGTCGCGGGACGCCCATCGTCGCGATGAACGGAAAGATCCTGATCGAGCTCGACCTCGCCGCCGTGCTACGCCAGCACCGCGCGACGGGGGCCGAGGCCACGATGGTGCTGCGACCCGATGCGGACGCCAAGCGTTGGGGGAGCTTGCGGCTCGACGAGGGGGGGCGCGTGGTGGAGTTCCTCGAGGCCACGCCGGAAGCGGGGGCCGCGGCCGAGCCGAGCACGCCGCCGCTCATGTTCACCGGAGTTCACGTGTTCGATCCGAGGTTCATCGATCGCGTGCCACGCGAGGGTGAACAGTGCGTCGTGCGGACCGCCTACCGCAGCCTGTTTCACGAGGCCCGCGGTTTCTACGGATTTTCGAGTTCGCGCTATTGGTGGGAGCACTCGACCGCGGAGCGCTATCTCCAAGGGGTCGCGAACGTGCTGGACGGCGCCGTGTCCCTGCCTTATGCCCCACGCGGTACCGTAGGTATCGATACCTCGGCGCGGATCGATCCACAGGCGCGCGTCACCGCGCCCGTGTGGATTGGCCGTGATGTCACGGTCGATCCAGGAGCCGTCATTGGTCCGTACGCCCAGATCGGTGACGGAACACGGGTTCGCGCCGGCATCCGTGTCGAGCGAAGCATCGTCTGGGACGGCCTCGACGTCTCGCGCCACCTTTCGAACGAAGTTTTCACCGGGGAGTGATCCCGCCCTGCGGCAAGCGTCGGCAAGGCTCGCTATGCTCCGCGCATGGCAATCCGACTTGGAGACACCGCACCCGATTTCGAGGCCGACACCACGGAGGGGCACATCCGCTTCCACGAGTGGCTCGGCACCTCGTGGGGGATCTTGTTCTCTCACCCCAAGGACTTCACCCCCGTGTGCACCACCGAGCTCGGCGAAGTCGCGCGGCTGCGGCCCGAGTTCGAGAAGCGCAACGTGAAGGCGATCGGCGTGAGCGTCGATCCCGTCTCGGACCACAAGCGTTGGGTCGGCGACATCGAGGAGACGCAGGGCCACCGGGTCAACTATCCCCTCATCGGGGATGAGCGGCGCACCGTCGCCGAGCTCTACGACATGATCCACCCGAACGCGAACGACACGCTCACGGTGCGTTCCGTGTTCGTGATCGGCCCCGACAAGAAGGTGAAGCTCATCATCACGTATCCGGCGAGCACGGGGCGGAACTTCGTGGAGATCCTGCGCGCGATCGATTCGCTCCAGCTCACCGCGAACTACAAGGTGGCCACGCCCGTGAACTGGAAGGACGGCGAGGACTGCATCATCGTGCCCGCCGTCAGCGACGAAGAAGCCAAGGAGCGCTTCCCCAAGGGCTTCAAGGCGATCAAGCCGTATCTGCGCGTCACGCCGCAACCCAACAAGTGAATGCTCGAGTTCGTCGGTCGCGCGCGACGCGACGCGACCGACGGAGGCTCCGGCGAAGGCTCAGTAGGTGCAGGCGCCGAGCCGATAGTCGAAGAGGAGATCGCCGAGCTCGTCGTCCCAAGACGCGTAGTGCCGGCCCCTCCACGTCGAGCTGTTCACGTCGTAGAGCATGAGGTAGCTGGCGTGGCCGATGTACTCGAAGATGTATCCGTATCCGTGACGCTGGCCGGCGATCTCCGCGATCGCGGTGTCATCGAGGGCGAGCTCGCTGCGTGCACAGACGCCGTCGGTATCGACGAGGACTTGCGGCTCGCTGTACTCGACCTCGTGCGTCCAGAGGCAGTCCGTGCATCCAGGCGGCGCCTCTGCCACGCGGCGCACGTTGAATCGCACGACGCATAGCTCCTCCCCGAGGCCCTCGTCACCGATGACGTAGTACTCCTCCCAGCCCTCGTAGCTGTCGGCGAACACGAGGGCCTCGCCGCGCAGGCCGCAGACGCCCAGGCTCGTCGACCCGCCGTCGCTCGAACTGCCTCCCGATTCGGATCCGGAATCACTGCCGGATTCGGACGCGGGCTCGGAGGACTCGCCGCTACTTTCGGTGGGGCCACCCGAAGCCTCGCCGGTGCTCGAAGACGTGCCGCTCGTGGTGCCCCCGGAGGTCCCCGCGGAGGTCCCCGTCGTGCTACCCGAGCTCGTCCCCGTGGACGTGAGCCCTGCGGTCGTCCCCGAGCCGGTGTCGCCTTCGGCCGAGTCGTCGCCCGAGCACGCGCCCGTCATGAGCGCCAAGCCGAGCGCCGCGCCGCGGATCTTCATGTTTGTCATTTCCTTACTCCGGGAGGCGGTTGAGTGCATAGAGGTCGTCGATGAGGATGTTGTGGCCAGCCATCTTGTTGTTTTGTTCTGCCGTGAAGTCGCCGTCCCAGAGCACTTTGAACGCCACCTCTTGGTTCGGCGTGATCTCCCAGATCGTTCCGCCCGTGCCGACGTTGGCGATGACATTGCCGTCGCCGTTTTCCACCGGCATCACCATGCCTTTGTAGCGGGCCCACTCGTCGTCTTCCACGACGTAGACCCAGTCCTCGACGACGCGTTCGTTGTCCCGATCGAGCTCGAACGCCGTGAAGAGGTGGACGCCGAAGTCCTCCGTGGCTGATCCGGACGATTGGTCGCCGCCATGGCCCGGCTCGTGCGTGGAGACGAAGAGACGGCCGCCTGAGACGTTCGCGAAGTGGTTGAACTCGAAGCTCCAGTCATAGCTCCCTGGAGCGAACTCCCAGCTCCCGGGCGCCTCTCCGTATTGCCCGACGAGGTCGCCCGACTCCCGGTCGATCTCGACGACGGTATTGATGTAGGGCATGGACATCAGCACGGTGTCGTCATCGCGGTTCCAGTTGACGGTGTTGGAGTAGCAGACGTTCTGGCCGTTGACGTTGTTGTCGTTGGCCCAGTCATCACAGTTCCAGACCTCACGGGCGGTGCCATCCGGGCTCATCTCCATGAGCGCAGCGCCGCCGGGGGCGTTCGAGTAGGTATTGTAGAGCAGGGCACCGTCGTCGGTGAAGTCGATGCAGTCGTCGAGACCCGGGGCGTCGACATGCTCGAACAGCGCGTGGTCCAGGGTCATGTGCAGGACGGTGGGGTCATAGGAGCCGGCCGAGAAGAAGCTACGCTTCTCGATCGCGATGTGACCATCTGGGGTGATGCGCGGGAACGCCGAGGTGGGGTTCACGGTGAGATCGGCGTAGTACCAGACGATCCGGCCCTGACGATCGATGATGTACATCCAATGGGGTCCACCGTAGTAGCTCGGGTTGTTGGCGCTGCCGGAGGTGTCCTCGATCGATCCGAACATCCAGCGGTTGGGGCTCGCCAACGTGGCGTCGTAGGACAAGATCGTGGGGCGCGGCATCTGCTCTGGGACGCTCTGCGTCTCGCCAAGGTACTCCTCGCTCTGGACCTCCGTGGTGCCGCTGCGGTTGTGCAACCGGAAGGTCACCTCCGTGTCCCCTGGAATGCCGAGCAGCACTTCTTGCTGCATCCCCTCGTCCCTCGCGACCTCGGGTGAGGTGAGCCATTCGCCGTCGTCGAAGCTGTACTCGATCCACGTCGCGTCGGAGGCTTGCAGCTGCTGCCAGGTCACGACCAAGATCGTGTTCACCTCGTCGTGCACGGCGACGCTGACATCGGCGATGAACTCCACGTCCGAGGTTTCACCGGAGGTCTCGCCACTCTCGCCGCTTTCTTCAGAGGAGCCCTCCGCCGAAGTTTCGCTCGCGCTCGTGGCGGTCGCGGAGGTCGTGCTCGTCGTGGTGCCCGTGCCAAGCGTCGTGCTGCCCGAGCCCGTCGAACTCGAGGTCAGGGAGTCGGAGCCGCTGCTCTCGTCGTTGGACGCCTCCTCGCCCTGCGTGGTGCCCGTCCCCCCGGACGTGGACATGCCGGACTCGTCATCGGCATGGTCGTCGTTTCCATCGGCGGGTGAGCAGCCGGTACCCACGAACGCCGCGATGCAGAGCGGCACGAACACGATGCGTACACTGCGAACCATGCGACGGAGGATATCATCACTCGATGTAGGCCTAGTCGGGTCCTCTGCCGTCGCGATCGTGTAACCCCATGATCGTTCGTTGCACGCGCGACGGTGTCGTAGTGGTCCCTAGTTCCCGTATGGCAAACGGGGTGGACGGCGTGCTAGAAGGGTCGGGGAACCCGCCATGCCCGTGTTCCAAGCGCTCGCGCCTGCCACATCCTTGACCTGGTCGGGGGCGCTGACCACTTCGGCGGCAGGGGTCTTGCTCTGCGGCGTGCTCATCCTCGCCGCGCGCCTGCTCCTTCCACGCGCAGAGCTCGGGAAGTCGCGCACTCCCGCGCTGCTCCTGCTCGCACATGTGATCTGCGTCGCGACGTTCGTGGCGACGCGCGAGTGGCCTCCGGTATCGAATCTCGCGCGCACACTCGCCCTTCTCACGTTGTTGCTCGCGCTCGGCCGTATTGGCTTCGTGGTGATCGTCGACGCGGTGCTCAGCCGCAGGTATGGCCACCGCGTCCCCAAGATCTTCCGCGACATCTTGGAGGGGCTCGTCTACGGCGGCGTCGTGCTCGTGGTGCTGCGCCAAGCAGGGGCACAGCTCGACGCGTTGCTCACGACGTCCGCGCTCTTGACCGCCGTCATCGGCCTCTCGCTGCAGGACACGCTCGGGAACCTCTTCGCGGGCCTCTCGATCCAAGCGCAGAACCCGTTCGAGGTCGGAGACTGGATCCAGTACCAGGGGGATCAGGCCACGCTCGGGCGCGTCATCGAGATCAACTGGCGCGCGACCAAGGTCATGACGCTCGATGCCGTCGAGGTGATCATCCCCAACGGCCAGCTGGCGCGCGTGCCTATCTACAACTTCACGCGGCCCACCCCGGTCAGTCGGCGCTCGATCGCCGTCGTGCTCCCGTTCACCGAATCTCCGCATCGCGTCCATCGCGTCCTGCTCGAGGCCGTTCGGCACGTCGGCGGAGTGCTCCCCGAGCCGCCACCGGTGGTCTTGACCTCGACCTTCGAGGAGCGCGGGATCAAGTACTGGGTCCACTACTTCACCGCAGACTTCGGAGCGCGCGAGCAAACGGACGCCCGCGTGCGGGACCGCATCTGGTTTGCTCTGCATCGCGAGAACATTCCCATCGCTTCGCCCGTGGGGACGGTCCACCTCGAGACCGACGACGATGCCCGCCGCAACCGGACCCAAGCGGAGGCCCTCGCACGCCGCATCGAGGCCCTGCGTTGCGTCGGATTCCTGCGCGTCCTGTCCGAGGAACAGCTCCAGGCGCTCGGTCGTTCTGCGGCCGAGCGGCTCTATTCCGACGGCGAAGTCATCATTCGCCAGGGTGACGCGGGCGACGAGTTCTTCATCGTCCTGCGCGGCGAGGTGGGGGTGGTGGTCGGTCGCGAGGCAACCGAGGTCGCGCGGCTCCACGCCGGGGCTTTCTTCGGGGAGATGTCCGTGCTCACCGGTGAACCGCGACGCGCCAGCGTCCGCGCCTACAGCGACACGCAGGTCCTCGTGGTCGGCAAGGACGCCCTCAAGCGTCTGCTCGAGCAGTCGCCGGAACTCGCCGACGACCTGAGCGACGCCCTCACGAGCCGTGGTGAGCAGCTCGACAGCGCGACGTCCCGCGGTCAAACCCCCGTCGTGGAGCCGCACCGCGTCGCCGAGCGGCGCGAGCTCCTTGCGCGCATCAAGGAGTTCTTCTCCCTCTGAGCGTTCCGGCGCCTACGGGGCCGGTCGCTGCGGGCGAAGGGAGCTCCGCTCCGTGGCGATGACCCTCGACGCTGAGGGAGAGGGCGATCTTGGTAGGCGGAACAGGGTTCGAACCTGCGACCACCGCGGTGTAAGCACGGCGCTCTACCACTGAGCTATCCGCCTATGGCACGTCACGGTACCAGAATCTTGGGCTCGAAGTCCACGGGGACCCGGCGCAGGATCGTCCGCGCGGCGTCCGGGAGTGACGCGAGCGCGTGGGCGAGCGGGCTCCCATCGGCAAGGGTTTGATCGGGGCAGAGGTCGAGCCAAGGGCGCAGGACGAAGTCTCGCGCGCGCAGTCGTGGATGCGGGAGTTCGAGCTCGGGCGGTGCGCCTGGACGCGCGTCGCCGCGGGCATCGACCGCGTACAGGAGATCGAGATCCAAGGTTCGGTCCGATCCGGGGACCGTGCGCACCCGACCGTGGGCGCGTTCGATCGCCAGCAGCGTCTGGAGCAGCGCGAGCGGTTCGAGCTCGACGCGGGCCTGGGCGACCGCATTGAGGAAGGCTTGGCTCGCAGCGCCCGTGGGGCGCGTCTCGTAGACCGGAGAGATCCGGAGCGCGAGCACTCCCGGCACTTGCATGAGCGCCGATGCGGCGGAGCGCAGCGTCGCCTCGCGGTCGCCGAGACTCGCTCCGAGGGCGATCCACGCAAGGCAAGGGCCGTTCATCGGTGCTCCGGATTGGCACGGGTGCCACGGGGATTGAGTTCCACGCCGGTCTTCGGGGGCTCTGGGTCGGCGGGGGCTCCCGGGTCGGCGGGGGCTCCCGGGTCGGCGGGCGGTGATTCGGGGCTGCCCGCAGACGCGGGATCGCCTGCCCTGGGAGGAAGGGCGGCGGGGGCCGTGGCGGGGCTCGAGGGCGGCGGGTCTTCGTGGGTTGGGTTCGAGCTGTCCGCGGGTGTGGGCCCGGGTTTCGTCGGCAGTGGGGTCAGCTCGACCTCGCCGGGAGCCGAGAGATCGATCGTTGCCCCGAGTTCCCCGGTCGTGAGGAATGCGGTCTGCGGGGAGAGGTCCGTGGGCAACGAGAACACGACATGACCTGCTCGATCCGTCGTCTTCTCGGAGACGTCGGATCGCAGCGCGAGGGTCACGGCCTTGTCCGCCCACGGGGAGCCCGCACCCGGGCAAGGCTTCGGCTCTCCGTACTCGAGCTCATAGGCCTCGCGTTCGTGGATCGAATCGCGTGCCCGAACGGTGTCGGCGATCCCGGCCGCGAGCGGAACGGCCGCGAGCGCCGTAAAGATGGTGCCGATGCGCAGGCCCGTCTGGCGCTCCTCGACGCTCTCACCGTTGCGATCCACGGCTCCGCGCGAGAACAACTCGGGTTCGATGAGACCCACGAGACCCAAGGCGAGGGACGCCGCCGCGAGTCCATACTCCCAATAGATCGCTTGTCCCGCCTTCCGCTCGACGCGTTCGATCTGCACGACCGGTTTGTGGGTGACCGAACGGCACAAGGTGCGGCGGTGGAGGTCGAGCTCGAGCGTCTCGCCGTTGCGCTTCCAGGTCGCGTGGAGCCCGGGTCCTGGCACGGGTTCCATCCCCGTGCCCAGCGTGCGGTGCGGAGTGTCCGGCAGCGGCACGACCTCCACGTGCGAGCGCGTGGTGATGTTGGCGCAGCCGCCATGAACGATCGCGAGCGCCAAACCTGCTTGGGCGACGAGGCGCACGCGCTCGCTCTGTGCTCGCGGAGCTTTCACCACGGATGGTCAGACTGCGACGGAAACGCCGAGTTTGTCACCGACGACGCGCGATACCGTGGCCATGAGCTCGTCGCCCGTCTTGCCGGCGATCCAGGCTTCGCGCGTGGGATCGTAGTCGAAATGCCAGGCGCTCCGGTTGGCGGCCATCCAGACCTGCCCAGCCGCGCTATGTGCGTTGATGATGAACTTGGTGCCATCCCCGAAAAGCACAGAGAGCACGTCCCCGGCGAGCTCCACGTCGAGGCTCTCGTGGTCCAACTGGCCCAAGCTCGTCTCGATGTGCTCGAGGGCGGTCGTCGCCAAATCTACGAAGAGCGCGCGTTCCATGGCTGACTCCGGTCCGAGAAGGTTAGGGCTCGTTCCCCGGGAGCTTGCCGAAGCGGGCCTCGGCTTCTTCGGGGGTGAGCTCGATGATCTTGATGGGCGGTGGTCCGCTCGGAGCTGCCGACGAAGGGGCGGATTCTGCCGTGCATTTGACCAGCGCGCCCCACCCGAAGTACGCGAGCAGCGGCACGTAGATGCACAAGCGGATCAGGATGCCTTTTCGCGGCCAACGCATCGTCGAGTGGAACTCTGCAGGACGGCGAGGCCCCGGTCAAGGCACCGAAACGATGGCGACAACGCGAAGAACGCTGCTCTCGACGTAGCCGTCGGGATACAAGGCGTCGGGGTAAGCGCCATAGCTGAAGCGGTGGAGCAACAGCACGGCGTCGCATGAAGCCGAAAGGGGGCTCACGATGGCATTCGCTGGGAGCTCGGTGCTCCCAGCATCTGGCACGGCGATGCCCAGCGGGGCCTTGAGATCGAAGTCCATCACGGGCGTCTCGAGGCAGATCCCTCCACCCAACGCCTCGCGCAGCTCGAGGCGCAACACTTGTATTTCAGACGACGCCGGGGCCCATGCCACAGGGGTCGCCACGGAGCGTGGCAACACAGCGCCCGGGAGTGGCGACGTGACCTCGAACGCGGAGGGCAACGTGACGCGGGCTTCGACCACCGGTTCGTTCTCCAGCGCGAGCGTGAAGACATAGTCTCTGGGCGCCGATTCGATGGGATCCGTCCGCGAGTACTCGATGCGGTTGGGCTTCTCGGTTTCGGCGGCATCGAGGCCGTTGATGCGGATGGAGTCGCCCTCGCAACGGCGGTAGGGAAACGAGATCCCGCTGCGATCCCCGCTCGCGAAGTCCACTTCGGCGCGGACGCTGGTGCCGTTGTCGACCACGGTCGCCACCATCGACAGTTCGGACAGTGGCACGTCGCAGACGTCCTCTTCGCAGCCCGCCCAAAGCGGCGTCGCGAACACGCAGACCAGACTCCAGGTGGTCCGATGAATGCGCAACGTCCACATGGACACCGTGCGGGCACCGTGCGGCTGAACAAAGTTGTTTCGCGGTTGGCGAGGCAACGCTACATTGTCAGATTTCGAGTGGCGAAGGGAAAGGGATGGGGGACGACACGCGAGGGAGCGACCAGGGCGTCTCGATTGGGCGGATTCCGCTGAAGCAGGTGCGGATTCGGCGCGGGGATGAGGGGGACACTGCGAAGCCCCGCAATCCGATGAACGCGCTCGTGCCGTTCTTGGACCTCTTTTGCCGGCTGGGCGACGAGGAGCTCTCCCGCCTGGCGGGCGTGGACGCCGAGGTCGTCGCCAACCTCCGCCAGCAAGTGATCGCGGTGGACGAGGGCCTGGCCATGTACGCCGATCTTTTGCCGCGGCTCTCCGATGAAGAGCTCGTGCGGCTGACGGGCGCGACGCCCAAGACCATCCGTTTCTGGCGCCTGTGTCAGCCCAGGATTCCGCAGGAGCTCGTGCGCACCCCGAGTCCGGCGGAGCGGGAGAGCCTCGGGGGGTTCGTGGCCCGCGCGGCTCGCCACCATGGCGGGCTGCAAAGCGAGCCCCGCGTGGCCGGTGATCGTCCGTCCCCGAGCGAGCTCGAGCCCAAAGGGCCGAGCGATTCGGGGTTGCACGAGCAGGCGTCGCATCCCGGGCAAGCGACGCTCTCGAGTCTGTTGAACATCTCCGGCGCCCCATTTCCGGGGTATGGTCCCGAAGACGAGACCGACTATCCGCACGAAGAATCCGGGCCCATGGACATCGACTGACGGGCGCGCACCATCAACGTGCCAGCCGATCGCGCCGAGAACCCGAACGGTTCGTAGAAAGCCTCGCGATCGCGCGTCGCGAGCATGACTCGGGTGCAGTTGCGGACGGCGGGATGGTCGAGGAGCAGGCGCATCAGAGCGCGGCCGATCCCGCGGCGCTGGTGCTCGGGGGCCACGATCACATCGTAGATCCCTCCGCGGGAGGCTCCATCGGCGAGCGCACGCGCGGCGCCAAGCAAGGCGCCCGTGTCATCGAGTGCGCCCACCCATGCGCTCGAGCGCTCGTGGGAGGCCACGATCTCGTCGATGGGATCCTCGGCGCGCCAGTATTCGTTCCGGAGCAGTTCGGCGGCCCTCCGAAGTTCGTGGGGATGCGGATCGACGACGAGCCGGATCCCCGCAGACGCGAGTGGCTCGGGTGGGATGAGCCATGCGGGGGTCGCCCGCGGGCTGCGGTCCAAGATGATCCGGATCGCGCGCGTATCCCCAGGCTCCCCCCGTCGCCATAAGCCCTCGACGACCTTGCGCGTCCGTTCGGGAGGACGATCGTGGCCGAGGCTCTCTTTGCCGACGATCTCCTCGACCTCGAGGCCGAACACGCGGACGCCCGCGAGGTTCTTGCGATACACGGGGTCCTCTGCCCGAATCGGAGCGTGGCCGCCCTCGGGCTGCTGATGGCGCATGAAGGCCTGCAGCGTTGCGGCTTTGCGCTCGGGCTCCAAGACCTCGCGAACGATGCCGCGTGCCTGGACCGAGCGATAGTAGGTCGTGGCCGGGCAGGCGAGCTCGGGATCGATGAAGTAGCTCGGAATCCGGGCCACCTCTTCGTACGCGGAGATCACCGCGGGTTGGTCGATGAGATCGTACTTCTCCCCCACTACGCCGCCGTGGAACATCACCCAGCCGTCGTGGACGGCGCAGTTGAGCACGCGGAGGAGCGGGGCCCCGAGTGTTGGGGCGGCTGCGATGTGGACCACGTGGCGACTGGCCAGGAAGTCCCACGCCTCGTTGGTTGCGGTGGCGCGCTTGGGCTGCCTCATCCGCTCAGCATGACCATGGACTGGTCTACCGTGGAGTACCAGTTTCCATTTTCGTGATAGACCAGTTGGATGCCGTCCAAGCCCGCGCCCACGCTCGATTGGAACGATCTCCCGAGCGGATTGCCCTTGTTCCAGCGCGTGGCCGAGGCGGTCGCCGGCGAGATCCGGCGCGGTCGATTCGCGCCCGGCCAGCGCCTGCCTTCATCGCGTCGCATGGCGCAGAGCCTGGCGGTCCATCGCAACACCGTCCTCGCGGCGTTCGAGGAGCTCGCGCGTCAGGGCTACATCGAGACGCGCCCGGCACGGGGTACCTTCGTCGCCACGAGTCTGCCGCAAGGGCGCGTCCGTGCGCCCAAGCTCCCCAAGGAAGGCGTACCCGTCAAACTAAGGCTTCCTCCGCCCGTGCCCAGCGAACGCAGGTACGCGCTCCACGAGGGCACCTTGGCCTTGGTCGGTGGGCTGCCCGATCTGCGCTCCTTGCCCACGCAGGCGCTCGCCCGCGCGTATCGCAGCGCGCTCCAAAGCAATGCGGCGTTGCTCGACTATCAAAGTGAGCTCGGGAATCCGCGGCTTCTGCGGGTGCTCTCGTCGTATCTGCGCGACACCCGAGGCGTGTTGGCGGACGAGGGCGAGATCATCACGACCCGCGGCAGCCAACACGCGCTGCACCTCGTGGCTCGCGCACTCGTGCGGCCTGGCTCGGTGATCGCCGTCGAGCGTTACGGGTATCCGCCGGCGTGGGCCGGGTTTCGCCTGGCAGGGGCCGAGCTCGCGCCCGTGGGCGTCGACGGCGAGGGCGTCCTCGTCTCCGAGGTCGAGGCCCTCTGCGACAGCCGCGACGTCGCCGCGCTCTACGTCACGCCGCACCACCAATACCCCACCACGGTCACGATGAGCGCCGCGCGGAGGATCGCGCTGCTTCGCCTCGCTGCGCGCCGGCGTTTCTGCATCATCGAGGACGATTACGATCACGAGTTCCACTTCGAGGGCCGTCCGGTGCTGCCGCTCGCGAGCTCCGATCCCGCTCGGGTGGTCGTCCACGTCGGGACGCTCAGCAAGGTCATGGCCCCGGGCCTGCGTTTGGGCTACGCGGTCGGCCGTGCGGAGATCATCGAGCGCATGGCCGCCCATCGTCGCTACATCGATCGCCAAGGCGACCACGTCACGGAGCTCGCGCTCGCGTTCTTGATCGAGGATGGTGAACTGCCGGCGCACGTTCGGCGGATGCACCGCGCGTATCGTGAGCGCCGTGCCGCGTTTTCGGAGGCGCTGCGGCGGCGGCTCGGGGATGTGCTCGCCTTCGAGACGCCCGGGGGCGGCCTGGCGATCTGGGCGAGGATCCTCGGAGATCACGTTCCCGAGGCTTGGGTAGAGCGGGCCGAGCGACGGGATCTCGTGGTCCACCCCGCCAGCCGTTTCTGTTTCGAAGGTCGTTCCGCGCCATTCTTCCGCCTCGGTTTTGCGAGGCACAACGCCACCGAGCTGCGCGAGGGGGTGCGGCGTCTCGAGCAAAGCTTGCGTGAGGGCAGCTCAGGTCGCCGGCGCGGATGAGTTCACGTTCCGGGGCGGTGACCAAAGAGCTCGATGTGGAGGCGCAGGCCTAGGCGATAGCCGCGGGTGTGGCAGTGCGGGATCAGCCTGCGGTAGTCCTCGAGGATCTCCGCTTGGCTGACGCTCTGCGGCATGAGCAACACGCGATCACGCGCGGCGTGTTCGATCGGCAGAGCGGCGAGCATGGTTTCGATCTCGTCGAGATCCGCCGCGAGCGTCGTTTCCTCCGCGCAGCGGACCACGAACTTGAGCTGCCACGGGTAGGCCTCCATGTACCGCGCGACGATCTCCGGTTGCCAACGCCGCTGCTCGTGACGCGCGACCCAATGTGGCGCGCGGGCGAGCGGGGCGCTGTGGGCCAGCTTGGGCGAGAGCGAGACGAGGTCGCAGCGGAGATCGTCGAGCCAGCGCGTGCCCGCGGTCTCGATGGTCACGTGGTGCGACGCCGCGCTCAGGCGCTCGCAGAGGCTTGCGACCGCCGGAAACAGGGTCGGTTCACCTCCGGTGACGACGACGTGGCGGGGTCCCGCTTCGCAATACGCGACGAGTTCGTCGAGCGGCGTGTCGCTTCCCTGTGGGGTCCACGACGAAAGTGGCGTGTCGCACCACGCGCAGCGCAAGTTGCAGCCCGAGACGCGAATGAAGGTGCTCGGCGTTCCGCACAGGAGCCCCTCGCCTTGCACGGAGACGAACCGCTCTTGGATTGGAAGCGAAGCAGAGGCGGGGGGCATGGGACGTGTCTTTGCGTTATAGCGCGGCTCCACCCGCCCTGGCGGAGAGTGGTAGGCTCCCGCACCGCGATGTCCATGGGCCGAACCCGAATCGTCGAAGTCCTCCGTCAGCAACCGCCGCGCCAAGTTCGCGTGGCGGGTTGGCTGCGAACCGTGCGCAACAGCAAGGAGGTGACGTTCCTCAACGTCAACGACGGCTCGAACCTCGGGGGCATCCAGGTCGTCGTGAGCGCAGACGTGCTGCAGGCGAACGAGGAGATCCGCCGCCTGACGACGGGCGCTTCGGTCGTGGTGACCGGTGAACTCACGCCGTCCCCGGGCAAAGGCCAAGCCGTGGAAATCGTCGCGCGCAGCGTCGAGGTGCTCGGTCACGCCGTTGACTTCCCGCTGCAGAAGAAGGGCCACTCGTACGAGTTCCTGCGCACCAAGGCGCATCTGCGGAACCGGTCCAACACGTTTGGTGCCGTTTTTCGCGTGCGCAGCAAGCTCGCCCATGCCGTGCACTGCTTCTTTCAAGACCGGGGCTTCGTGTACTTGCACACCCCCATCGTCACGGCGAGCGATGCCGAAGGCGCGGGCGAGATGTTCCGCGTCACCACGCTCGATCCGCTGGCGCCGCCCAGGACGGCCACGGGCGAGGTGGACTGGGATCAGGACTTCTTTGGTCGCCGCGCTTACTTGACGGTCAGCGGCCAGCTCAACGGCGAGACCTTCGCCTGTGGGATGACCGATATCTACACGTTCGGCCCCACGTTCCGCGCCGAGAATTCCAACACGTCGCGCCACGCCGCAGAGTTTTGGATGATCGAGCCGGAGATGGCGTTTTGCGATCTGCAGGGCAACTGCGATGTGGCCGAGGCGTTCGTCAAGCACCTCCTGCGGACGGTGCTCGAGCAGTGCACCGAGGATCTGGAATTCTTCGAAGAGCGGGTCGAGAAGAATCGCGGCTTGATCGAGCGGCTGCAGCAGGTGGCAGAGGCTTCGTTCGAGCGCATGCCGTACACCGAGGCGATCGCGCGGCTGACGAGCAGCGGGAAGTCGTTCGAGTTTCCCGTGGCGTGGGGGGTCAATCTCCAAGCGGAGCACGAGCGCTATCTGAGCGAGGAGCTCATCGGGCGCCCGGTGTTCGTCACCGACTACCCCAAAGACATCAAGGCCTTCTACATGCGGCGCAACGCGGACGGGAAGACCGTCGCGGCGGTCGATCTGCTCGTCCCCGGTGTCGGGGAGCTCATCGGAGGCTCGCAGCGCGAGGAGCGACTCGACGTGTTGGAGGCTGCCATCGCCGAGCACGGGTTGGATCCCCGCCACTACGACTGGTTTCTGGATACCCGTCGCTTTGGCACCGTGCCGCACGCGGGCTTTGGCCTCGGGTTCGAGCGGATGATCATGTACGGCACTGGCATGCAGAACATTCGCGACGTGATCCCGTTCCCGCGGACGCCGCGGAGCTGCGATTTCTGATCCAGGGCGGATGGGGCGGCTCGCCCGTCGAACCGCGGAGGTGCGACTTCTGATCCGGGGCGGTTCGCCCGTCGAACTGCGTTCCTCAGGGGCGCCGGCGCGGGCGCGTCGCCGCGCTCGCGGCCACGTCGCGGAGGGTTACATTGACGCCAACACGCGCGCTGGCAGAATGTCCCCTTGCGTTGGCACATCACGAACGAGCGAGTCGATGTGCCACGACTGTCGCAGCTTGCCACATCCGGGCCCTGGAGCGGGGTTTAGGGCCCCCCGGGGGCACGGTCTTCGGAGCACGGGTTCGGATCCGCGGTTTTACAAACCACAAACATTGGCGATCACCAGGTTCGTGGGCTTCCGTCAACAAAAAATTTCTGAAGCAATTTCAACACGATAAAGATTTCAGGAGCAAAGTTGGTGGCCGGGTTACAGGCGCAAGGCTAGGTTACTCAATGTCATCAGGGTTATCGCTTTAGGAACTCTTGATTGTCCTTACGCGGAGCCTCCGGCGGGCCACGGCAAGTGAGTGCGCGGCTCGAGACGAAATCACCCGGGGCACCATCAAAGGGAAACTAGCCATGTATCTACGAAGGAACAAAGTACGCTGCGGAGACTCTCGCCGGACCTACCTGTCCATTGCACACAACGTGTGGTGGGCTGGGGATGGCAACCGGAAGGCCCAGAGCCGACCCATCGTGGTCGCCAGCTTTGGCGTGGAAGACAACGTCGATATCGAGCTCGCCCGTGAGCTCGTGGAAGTCGTCGAACGTTGCGCGCCCAAGTACCCCACGCGCCGCGGTGACGGCAAGCAGATCACCATGCGCGTCGCCCAAGAGGTCCGCAAGATCGAGCCGTTCCTGAAGGTCCTCGCGAGCCGCAAGCTCGGCCTCGCAGAGCACCTTCCCCCACATCCAGAGCGCGCGGCCGTTCTGGAGGCGTTGGTGCGCGACAAGCTCGCCGAGCCGGAGGTCGGTGCGCGCGAAGAGGATGTGCTTTCGAGCATCAAGAGTCGCCTCGCCGGTTGAGGCGGTGGGCCGCTCGGCCCCGTCGGCCCCGTCAGGTAGCTAAAATCGAACAAAAGGCGGCAACCCTCGCGGGATGCCGCCTTTTTCCGTTTCCAACTCCTGGGGATTCCAGCCGTGGGGAGAGCGAGCCGGACGCGGAGCTCAAGCCAGCATCGCGGCGACGAGCTCCCCGGGGAGCGGGAGATCGAGTTTGCGCGAGACGAAGACGTGCCGCTTGCCCGTGCTGATCAAGGTGCCGTAACCGAGCCGCGGCCCGAGGACCTCGAGCATCAAGAGCTCGCGTCCACCGAGCTTGCTCGGCTTCGCGCGCGATTCGAACACCGCGCGGGTCAGGGGGTTGTTCTCCACGAAGACCTCGCTCAAGAACTCCACCGGGACGACGACGTCGACGCGACGGCCTTGGAGTTCACCCTCGAGGTTGTGGGGCAGGCCCGCAGGCAAGTCGCCTTCGAGCCGCGCCTGAATGTATGGGCGCAGCATGTCGGGCTCCGAGAGCGCCGCTTTGGGGGCGACCATGATGCCGTGCGTGTCGATCTCGAACGGGAGATCGGAGCGGATCTCTTCGGCACGGCGCGCCTGCTCTACGTCTTGAGCCGCTTGCTGCTTGGCGCGACGCTTGGCGTCGTCCTCGACGCTCGGGCGCTTGGCTCCGCCCGGTGCTGCGGCGGCGCCTCGGGCCGGTGCGCGCCCGGCCGGCTGCGACGGAGGGGGGGCCGCGGGTGCGTCGGCGTCCCCGATATCCTCTTCGCCACCATCGCGGCCCATGAGGCGAAGCAGCAGCGCTTGGTCGTCGACGTGGGGTTCGACGAGTTGCACCTCTACGCGCGGGCCGCCGGGGAAGCCGTCCGCCAGCGCTTGCATCGAGACGCGCAACTGCTGGCAGAGGCGGCCAACCGGCCAGTCCCCTTCCTTGGCGCCGGGGGGCATGCGATCGGGGGTGGCATCGTCGGCCGCGATGGCTTGCCCCTGCTGCGTCACCACGAAGCCTTCGCGACGTCCGGCCTTGGTGCCACTTTCGGCGTAGTAGAGGATCACCTGGCGGGGAAACAGGCGGCTGGCCACGGCGGCCAGCTCTGAGTTCTCTCGCCAAAACCCGGACGCGTCGTTGCCGATGACGTGGCCTTCGATGCGTACGAGCAGGATCGGCGCCTCGGGGTGGCGCACGAGCAGGAGTTTGGCGTCGAGGATGTTGCGGGCTTTGCTGATCAGCTGCTCGGCCAACAAGGCGGCAAGCTGACTGATGCGGAACATGTCCAGCGGGATCAGGAGCCCAGCGTGGTTCAAGATCTTGGCGCTCATTGTCGGTCGGGGCGCAAGCCTATCCAAACGGCGCGGGTCCGTCGATCGGGCGCGCATTGACCGCGCGGCCGGTCAGTTGGCGCCGACGACTGCGATGGAGATCTGCCACGTCTCGCGGCCGGGGTTGGGAATCCGCCCAACCGCGAGCGTGGAGCCCCCCTCGACCGGACAGGTCTCGAATTGCTCGTGGCGCGCCTGCGGCCCCTCGGCCATCCCGGATCGCTTGGCGACGGGACGAAACGGGGTCGCGCACTGGGAGGCGGTCTTTTCGCGAGCCGTGGCGAGCAGGGCGAGGCTGGCGAGATCGTCGGCGTCTTGGACGACCCACGCGATGACGCCCGAGGACCCGACCTCGAGGATGCAGTCGTGACCGTCGAGCTCGAGGCCGCCTTTGGGCGCGCAGACCTGCACGGCGCCGTATTCCGTATCCTGCGACTCGGGCTCGACCTCGCACCAGCGTCGACCCACCGCGCCGAAGCGGTCGCTATCGGGCGACCGCGACAGGATTCGGATCGAGCGCTCCATCATCGCGATGAGCTTCTCCCAGCCTTCGCTGTCGGGAATCCGGCCGCGCCAGCGCTCGTTGTCCGGGCTTTGCGCGGGTTGCGGGGTCTCCGAGGGTTCCGCGCTTCGGGTGGTGGCGTCGTTCCAGGCCTGCTGCATCTTTTGGTCGGTGACGCGCGCGCACGCGAGGCCGCAAAGCGCGAGCGAGACCATGCCCGGAAGGAGACGGCGAGCCACCATCAGGGGACGTACAGGCGGAGCTTCTCGAAGTCGAGCACGAAGGGACGCTGCCCGAGGACTCCGAGTCCGATCATCCCGTCCACCCGGAAGCCGTCGGAGCTTTGGCTCTGCTGGAACACGGCGTACGCCTCCTTCACGTCCTTGAACGCGATGCCTTCAGGGATCTCGAAGCGCGGCACCGTGACCATGGGCGTCTCGTCCGATCGCAAGGTCGGCATGCGGATGCCGGCGTAGTCGTTGGCCATGCGGTTGGCGGTCATGTCCGCGCCGCGCATGCCGGTGTTGAGGAGATACATGCCCTCCGCATCGTTCATGGTGGAGAAGGCGTAGAGGTAGTGGGTCTCGTGCAGGTAGAGCGGCGCGGACGGACCCTGCCGCAGCGCGTCAGCCTCGGCCTTGCACTTGCGCGAAGTCGGAACGATGCGCAGCTCCTTGCCGGGGAAATCCAGGCGGACGACGAACGCCTGGAGGAGGCCCGCGCCGAAGACGGCCGCGACGGGAGTGGAAGTCGTGCCGGCCATCTGCGCGACAGAGTCGTCATCGAAGACGTTGACCGGCACGTTGCGGAGCACGAGGTCACCGACCTGGAGCTGCTCGATCTGCCCGTGGCCGATCTCCGGCATGCCTTCGGCGATCTTGGTGCGGCTGCGAATGGTCACTTCGAGCGCGTCGGCGAGGGTCTCTGTCAGGATGAGATCTGCGGCTCCGGTGTCGAAGATGGCCGTCGTCGCCGTGCCCCCGATCGTGACGGGGAGCAGCGCGAGCTCGTCCGATGGTGCGAGCGCGATGTTTTGGACGCACGACTTGGGTGGCGTGGTCGTCCATGGTTTGCCCACGAAGGCACGGTAGCGTCCCGCCAGGACCGAGTTCCCGGCCGTATCGAGCGCGTCGGCGAGCCGCGGGAAGTCACCTTTGCGATGGAGGATCCACGCCTCTTCGCGCGCGATGACCTCCTCCTTCACCCCGGCCTTGGCCGCGCGTTGGAGGAGTTTGAGCGCGGCTTCGTGCTCGCCGCGAAGCGAATGAATCCGGGTCAGCGTGAGCAGGGCCTCGGGCTCTTTGGCGTCGAGGGCCAAGGCGCCCGTGGCGGCCTTCTTTGCCTCCTCGAAGTGAGCGGCCATGAACGCGGCTCTCGCCCACTCGACCTGCGCGGCGACGTCTTGCGGGGCAGACTTGGCTTCGCCCTCGGCTTGTTGGAGCCGCGTGAGCAACGGATCCGGCTTGGCCTTGAACTCGGGCAGCGTCGGGATCGCGAACTTCTCGGGCGGGATCGGATCGTGCTGGACGCGCTGAGTGATGAACTCGACGACCTGCTTGCGGCTGCCAAGCCGATTGATCACCATGATCGCGTGGGGCACGGAGATGCCGTCCACGGTCTGGTAGTCGCTGTAGACGACGGTCTGCGATTGCTGGTTCTCGGCTTCGCCATCGCGCGAGATCTCTTCGTGCAAGAGCCCGGTCTCGCGCGAGAACCAGAGCTCCTTGGAGAGGGGGGCCTGCGGCGAGCGCCAGGAGATCCCGTCCAACGTCATCGCGTTGCCTTGGCTATCGTGGGCCTTGCTCGGCAGGAGGCTCGTCTCGATCTTGCGCGCGTCGAGGTCGAGGTACCAGTGGAGGAGGCCTTCCTCGCGGGCGAGGGCGGCTTCCTCCGGGGTATCGACCTGCAGGGCTTCGTTCCCGAGCAAGGCCCAACCCTGCGTTCCGTCGTAGCCGTGCTCCTCGACGGAGTCGCCCACGACGGTGCGCTGGTAGAGTTGGCCGGTCGCGGTGCTCTGATAGAGGAACGAGCCGCTCTGATCTTCGGGGAGACAGCCTTCGCTGGCGTCTTCACATCCGTCCTCGGCGCGGATGACGATGCGCGCTTCCACCGTGCGCTGGGCTTTGGCCCGGATGGCTTCTTCGCCGCCGAGCGCCGCGACGTAGCGGCCGAGCACCTCCGAAGCGCTCGTGGGGGCCTTGACGGGCGCCTTTGGCTCCTCGCTGAGATCTGGGGGGACCTTCAAGCATCCCGGGACCGAGGCCACCACGAGAGAAGCCAACGCCCAACGTGGCAGGGGAAGCAGCATGCGGAACTGGCGACGCACGGCGCACACGCTGGCCGCTCGGCGGAGCCACGTCAAGCGACGGGGTCCCCCATGCCGCCATCCTGCGTTCCGTCGCCGTGCGGGGCGGACTTTGCGCAAGTGGCGCACTTTCACGCGGTCCGCTCTTGCGGCGCGGAAGCGTTCTGGCACGATGCGAGGCGATGACGCGGCCCCCGGACGGCGACGGGTCGGAAGACGACCCCCACGAGTCGCCTCCTGACGGGACCGGCATCCCGCATCCGGTCGTTCCGAGTCGGACGGAGCGCTGGACCGAGGAAGTGCGCGCGTCCGCCAAGCTCGCCGCTCCGCGCCGCGAGGGCCGAGTCCGGGTGCCGCAGCGGCCGGCTCCGCGCGCCGCGGTGCTCGGTCCGCCCCGAGGGCCCAGCAAAGCGCGGAGCATGGACGCGTGGATGGGCGCGGAAGCCCCGGGGGTCCCCACCGCGCGGCAGCCCAGCGACGAGATCGCGGCGGTGAGTCCGGAGCCGGTCGCCATTGCCGTGAAAGCTCCTCGTCGTTGGCCGCGGGTCTGGATCTACGCCGGAGGCGCGCTCGTGGGGATCGCCATCCTGACCGTACGCGAACAACGACACCGCCACGCGCGGGTTTTGGATCAGCCGATCTCCGTGGTTGCGGGCACGCTGCCGGCGAGTCCCGACACCGGCACCGAGGAGCGGTCGGCTCACGCCGCCGTGGCTCGTCCTTCCGCACGCTCCGTGGCCGCGCGCTCCGTGGCCGCGCGCTCCGTGGCCGAACGCCCCGTGGCCGAGCACCACGGCCTCGCGGCCGGGCCCCGTGACGCGCCGCCGGGGACTTCGCCGGAGGCCGCCGCGGCGCTTGCACGCTTGCCGATCAGCGCTGCCGATCTGCCTCCCGTGGGGGAGATTGGCGAGTCTGGGATCCACGTCGATCGGATCGCGACGGGGAGTCGCTACGAACGCGGCCGCTGCGAGGGTCCCAAGCCCGAGTACTCCGTCGCGGCGGGCGAGCGCGTCAATGTTTGCCTGCGCCTCGTGCACGCGCGCGAGAAAGAAGACGTGTTCGTGTTTTGGGAGAAGGATGGTGGCACCATGCGCCGCAGCCAGATCCCCGTGAACCCCACGCACGCCTACCGAACCCGCGCGTATCTCGTGCTGCGACGCGAGTATGTCGGTCGTTGGACCGTACGCGTGCAATCCGTCGATGGGGCCGAGCTCGCGCGGGATACGTTCGAGGTCGTCGACTAACCATGTTCGTCGTTTTGTCGCTTTGGGCAGCGCTCGCCGCCCTCGTTCCCCAAGAGCCCGCTCCCGAGCCAGACCCAACCCCCAAGCCCGCCACGTGGCGCTTCCGGGACGAGTCCAAACCCGTCAAGGTGGTCGTGCTCGCGGGGTCGATCGGCGCCTTTCCGAAGTCGTATGCGCGCCTGCTTCCGGAGCAGTGCGCCAACGTGGAGGTCCGCAACCTGTCGCAGACGGGGATGGGCGCCTGGCCGCTCAAGCAGCACTTCAAACACGAGGTGCTCGAGAACCGGATGCTCGATCTCGACCAAGAGGGACAGGAGTTCTGGCTCGTCTACGGCGGAGGGATCAACAGCATCGGCATGCCCGAGGCGACGAATCACCACATGAAGAACACCTTCGTGCTCGCCCACATGGCGGGGATGAAGGTCGTGGGTCTCACGATCACGCCCTGGGGCGACGACGACGACAAGCGCTTCCGCGGCATCGCGGGGTTGGAGCTGCGCCAGGCGAGCCAGAAGGTCGTGGATTTCGTGATGGGGCGCCTCGCCCCGCACGAGGCGCTCGGCAGCTACGTCGACAAGCGACCCGCCAAAGATGGCCCGTGGGTGGCGCTCGAGCGGCCGGACGTCGCGGTCAACCTCTACGACTCCTCGCTGCGCGCCAAAGAGGCCGGGCGGCGTGACCTCGAGGCGATGCGCACCCTGCTCGCCAAAGATCGCGATTGGGAGCGCGAGCACGCGGGCCTCGGCGACGCGGCGAGGCAGGCACAGCTCGCGACCGACGCGGAAGCGTTGGCCGATCTGCCGCGCTGGTACCTGCGGGAGGAGCTTCGCAGCTTCGATCACATCCACCCGAACGCCGACGGGCATCGCCTGATCGCGACCACGATGTGCCCCAAGCTCCCGGCGTCGTGGGGCTGCAACTGTAGCGCGCTCCAATGATCCGGGGCGTCACCGTTCGCTGTCCCCGGCGCGGCAACGGTCCAGGCGCAGCGACAGGATGCGGCGCTCCGCGGCCGTCGGGGCGCGCTCGAGCCCGCGCGCGAGATATCGAGCCGCGGGTTCGAACTCTCCGCAGCGCCGCAAGAGCTCGCCCAGCGTCGCATCCCAGAGGTAGTAGGTCACGAGCCAAGCCGGGGGTGTCAACGCTTCGAGGACGCGCAGACCTTCGCGGGGTCCCTTCCATTCCGCGAGCGCGATGGCGCGGTTGAGCGTGTGCAGGGGTGAGGGCTCGAGCTGCTCGAGCATCGCGTAGAGCTCCACGATCTCGCTCCAGCGCGTCTGTGCGAAGCTCGGCGCGAGGCAATGCTCGGCGAGCACTCCGGCCTCTGCGTGGTAGCGCGAGAACCTGTCCCCTTGGCCCGATCGCCACAGGCACATCAAGCCCTCGTGGATGTGGGCGCGGTCCCATCTCGAGCGATCCTGGGCCTCGAGCAGCAGCAGGTCGCCGCGACCGTCGAGGCGGGCGTCCAAACGTGCGCGATGGAAGTGGAACAAGGCGAGCAGGGCCCACACCTCCGGGACGTCGCCGGCCGGATGCGTCGCGAGCCGAGTCGCGAGGCGCAGCGCTTCGTCGCAAAGGTCGCGCCGGATGACCTCGTCTTCGCGCTGTGAGCTGTAGCCCTCATTGAACAGCAGATAGAGGACTTGCAGGACAGCGGCGACGCGCTGGGGCAGGCGCTCCGGATCGGGTTCCGACCATGGCAGGTCGGCGTGGGCACACAGCTCGGCGAGCCGTGCCCGCCCACGGGACAGGGTTTTCTGCACGCTCGCGTCCGATTGGAACAGGCGTGCGGCGATCTCCCGGGTGGAGAAACCGCAAAGCAGCTTGAGGGACAACACGAGCTGCGTCCGCGCGGGCAGCTGTTCGTGGCAGCACACGAACAGCATCCGCAGCTCGTCATCGCCGTTCTCGGTCGCCGTGAGCTCGTCCGGATCGACGGGCTCGAGCGGAACCTCGGCGCGGGGCAAACAGCGCTGCGCGACGCCCAGGCGCCGCAGCTGATCGATCACTTGGTTGTGCGCGACGCGGGTCAGCCACGCCGAGGGATTCGCCGGCAGCCCGCGCAGCGCCCAGCTCGTCAACGCGAGCGCCAACGCGGATTGCACGGCGTCCTCCACGAGCGAGAGCCGGGCCATGCCGAAGCGCCGGGCCAAGCTCGAGACGAGCCGTCCGTACTCGTGCCTAAAGAAGTGATCGACGAGCGCGTTCGCCTGGGCGGGCGAGGTCACGCATAGCCCATCATTTCGCGGATCTCGATGGCCGTGCCCGGCATGTGATTGATGGGGCACTCGCGGGCGACCTCGAGTGCTTGGGCGTAGTTCTCCGCGACGACCAAGGAATAGCCGCCCACGATCTCCTTGGCTTCGGCGAACGGACCATCCGTCACCTCACCGCTCTTGAGCAGCTTCCCGCCGGGCTTGAGTCCGTCGCCCAGGTCGACGACGCGATCTTTGAACTTGGTCTTCCAGGCATCCCATGCCGCGAACATCTGCTGCATTTCCTCGGGGGAGGGTTGGTATTCCTGGCGGGCGTTGGGCATCCAATACAACAACAGGTACTTCGTCATCGTCGTGTCTCCTTGTGGCGCGCGGGCCACGATAGCGCAGGCACCGTTGCCTGCATTCCCGACGACGAACGGCCGGCGGCGGTTCGGACACCCGGCCGCATTCTTTTTCGAGGCTCAGAATCTGGCGGAGAAATGGAGCCCCGCGTGGTTGCGGCTCACCGAGGGGGCAACCCGCACCTGGGAACGCCGTGCCGCGGCAACGCCGACGAGGGTCAGCCCCGTCACCACGAAGGTCGCCGCCAGGGCGCCAGTGACGATGGACGTCGTTCGCCACGCTTCCGAGTCGTCTTCCAGCGCTGCGACGCGGCCGGCATCCGGGGCCGTCGAGCCGTTCTCTGCGTCGATTGCACGGTCGAGTCGCCCGAGCTCGTAGATCCCGTAGAACGCCGGTACCGCGAGCCCGATGCCGATGACCGTGGACGCCAGTCCGCCACCCATCAGGAAGGCGCGGAGCGGGTCGCGACGCTCCGGAAGCGTGGTTCCGGGCGTGGCCGCGGCGGTCGCGGGCGAGCTCGTCTCCGTGGTGTCGTTCGTGGGGGCGAGGTCATCTGCGCGGATCGTACGAGCGCTGGCGTCCGCGTCCGGAGTGGCCCCGTCCGGTGAGTCCGCGGTTGGCCCCGGTGAATCCGCGGGCGCGTCAGGCGACCGGGTCGCGCTCGGGGTGGACGCCCCGGGCGGATTCGCGGAAGGGGTAGGGGAACCTGGCGGACCCGCCGGGGCGGCGTCCGGAGGCGCGGGGGACCGAGGTGCGGCGGCGGCGTCCGAAGGTGAGGGAGAACCCGGTGAGGGAGAACCCGGTGCGGGAGAACCCGGTGCGGGAGAACCCGGTGAGGGAGAACCCGGTGCGGGCGAGTCCGTCGAAGGTGAGCCCGTGGGCGCAGCCGGGTCTCCGTCGTCCTCGGGGTCTTCTTTGGGCGGGGCGCTCTCGGGGGCTTGCCGCGATGCGCTGACGCGGGCCTGCACGGAGGCGGGCGCGAGGAAGCTCAGAAGGAGCGAAGCGGTAAGGGCCGCGGGCCGACGCATGTCGCCGCGAGGGTACCGGTTGCGTGGCGCGGCGTCGATACGGTGGCGGAAGGCTGTGACGCCGTGGGTCACTCGAGCAGCGCCAGCAACTCGTCGCGCGTGATCTGAGTGGCTTGGGACGCCTCGCCGAGGGCCGCCTGCGCGAGTCTACGCTTGCGTTCTTGGAGCGCGAGAATCCGTTCTTCCACGGTATCGCGAGCGACGAGCCTGTGGACGAGGACGGGTTTGTCCTGGCCGATACGGTGCGCGCGGTCGGCCGCCTGATCTTCGACCGCAGGGTTCCACCAAGGGTCGAGCAAAAACACGTGGTCCGCCGCGGTGAGGTTGAGGCCGGTTCCGCCGGCGCGCAGCGAGATCAGCATCACGGGCGGACCGCTCTCGCTTTGGAACCCTTCGACCACGGCGCCGCGGTTCTGCGTGGTGCCGTCGAGGCGGAGGAAGGCGATCCTGCGGGCGCGCAGGTGGGGCTCGACGAGGTCGAGCAAGCTCGTCCATTGCGAGAAGACGAGCGCCTTGTGGCCCTCGGCGATCGCTTCGTCCAGAGTCTCGAGCAGCAAGGTCACCTTGGAGGAAGCTTGTCCCGCGGCCTGTCCCTGGCCGGGGAGCAGCGCCGAGTGGCATGCGGCCTGGCGGAGGCGCAAGAGCGCCTCGAGCATCGCCATCACATCCGCACCTCCACCGAGCTTCTCGACGACCGCGGACTGCGTTGCCGCACGGACGGCGTCATAGGTGCGGCGTTCCTCGGGCTCGAGCTCGCAACGCAAGACGACGTCGGTGCGCGGCGGGAGCTCGGCCGCAACCTCACTCTTGAGGCGTCGGAGCACGAACGGACGGATCCGGTCGCGCAGGGCTGCGGCCGCGTTCTGATCGCCCGCCGCGATCGATCGCACGTAGCGATCGTTGAAGTCGGAGCGCCCCGCCAGGAGGCCACGGTTGAGGAAGTGGAACTGGCTCCACAAATCGTCGAGCCGATTTTCGACCGGCGTGCCCGTGAGCGCGATGCGGAACTTCGCGGGCAAACGATAGGCCGCGCGGGCGGCTTGGCTGTCGGGGTTCTTGATCGCCTGGGCTTCGTCGAGCACGACCGTGTCCCAGGCTTGTTCGACGAGCACGTCGATATCGAGCCGGAGGATCGCGTAGGTGGTCAGCGTGACGTCGGCGCGCTCGTCGAGCGCGCGCGTCGGGCCGTGATAGATGCAGGTGCGCAGACCTGGCCGGAACTTCGCGATCTCGGAGCTCCAGTTGTGGAGCACGCTCGTGGGGGCGATCACGAGGGAACGGCCCTCGAACACGCACAGGGCTTGGAGGGTCTTGCCGAGGCCCATGTCGTCCGCGAGCAGGGCCCCAAGCTCTGCTTGGCGCAGGAACGCGAGCCACGCGACGCCTCGGCGCTGATAGTCGCGCAGCTCCGCGGTCAGATCGCCGGGCAGACTCGGCTCGGGGATGCCCTCGAAATCGGCGACGAGCACTCGCAGACGATCGAAGCCGGGCGGGGGGGGTTGCTCGAGCGCCTCGCAGAGCGCGGCGAGGTCTGCGACCGCCCACGAAGGCGGCGGGGCCTTGCTCTGCTCATCCTTCTGTACCTGGCGCGCGGCGAGCAAGCCCGCGACGCGATGGCCGTGGAGGGCGAGCCATTCCATGGGAATCCGCCCGAAGCCGCCTTCCAAGAGCGGCGCATAGTCGTCGCCTTGCTCCCACGCTCGGACGACCGCTGCGGCGTCCACTTGGCGGCCGCGGCGACCATTTCCGGCGCCTTCTCCTTCCGCCTGAAACCAGAGGTTGAAGCTCCCGTCGTCGCCGACTTCGAGATGGGGCGCCAAGTCATCGACGGCAAAGAAATCGCGGTGCGCCTCGCCTTGGAGCTCGACATCGTCGTCCTCACCCCCGCGCAGGCGATCGGCGAGGCCGATCGCGCGGCCGGCGGGGAGCGTGACGCGACTGCCGAGCTCGAAGTCCAGGCCCTGCAGCTGTTGCAGGAGCACTTTCTCGAGGCGGACGTTGCGAAGGGGGACTTCGCCATCGCGCAACATGGTGAGGCGATCGCCGTCCAGGCGAGCCACCGGCGGCGAGCCGTATACGATGGTCGGAAGCACGGAGAGCCGATCCCCGTCGCGTTCGGTCTGCAGCAGGATGCGGGGTTTGATCGAGCGGCTGCCAGGCAGCGCCGCAGCGTCCAGCACGACGGCGACGTGTCTTCGCAGCCGCGGCAGCACGTCGCCGACCAGCGTGCCCACGTCTTGCGTCGCGAACACCTTCCCTTTGCGGAGCTCGCTGAACTCCGTCTCCGACAAACCGTGGGGACCGATGGGGCAGACCGTGCGCCCGCGTCGCAGCGCGCCGTTCTCGTACACCTCCATGACCTCTTGATCTTGCTCGAGGCGCGCGACGAAGGCGGCGCCCTGCTGGGTCACCCGGACCGCGAGCCCGCTCGAGGCCCCGCCCACCTCCGCGCTATCGCCATCGAGCGTGAGGTGTTTGATGCCCTTGAGCGCCCCGAGCACCTTTGGCATGAGCTGGCGGGGAATGAGGCCTCCGGCGAACGTGCCGAGCTTCTTCTCGAACTGGAGGTCGTCGGGGTTCGCGACGAACTTCGGCGCCTTCGTCTTGCCCGACTTCACCGTCGCGAGCGAGCCGTCGAGGCGGTGGTCCTTCCCCTCGGTGACGACGACGCGGTGGAGCAGGAGCTTGCCGCTGCGCCCGTCGAGGCGGTAGGCGATGTAGCCCGGTGCATCCGACTTGCCGGTGCTCGGCAGGTTCTGCCCCTCGTCCTCGGCTTGCTTGAGGGCGATGACGGACGCGGCGACGTGGGGGCACGCGTCTTCACGGAAGTTGCAGTCGCACGTCCAATCGCGGTCTTCGGGCAGGAGCACCACCTCGACCGAGTTCATCCCGCCCCGCACGGCCACACGCAGGACGATCTCCTTGCCGTCATCGTCCTCGAGGGTCACCGAGTTGGCGCGCGCGAGCTCGACTCCGCGCGACCACGTTCCGGGAGAGCAGGACTCCCGGATGGCCTGCATCAGTGGGGTTAGGTCAACCACCGCGTGCGCTCGTTCAATAGCGCGGGACGGTGGGGTCGACCTGTTGCGACCACGCGTCGATTCCGCCGACGACGTTGTAGACCCGCGTGAAACCTTGCTCGAGGAAGTGCAGCGCCGCTTGGTGGCTCCGCATGCCGTGATGGCAGTGGAACACGAGCGGTGTGTCCTTGGGGAGGGTCAGCAGATCGTCCACGTTGCCCGCATCCAAGAGGGTCGTGCCGGCGATGCTCGCCAGCTGGCGTTCTTCGGGCGTGCGGACATCGAAGAAGCGGGCCGCGGGCGTCGAATCGAGCAGCGTCTTGGCCTCGGCGGGGCCCACTTGCCGGACCTGCGGTGGCGCATTGGGATTGTCCATGCGGAAGCCGGGCTCGGGCTCGTGCACGTAGTCGATGACGAGACCCTGCGCCCGCCGGGCGCTGCTCGGATCGATCAGAAGGGTGAGGCCGGAGGCTTCGACCCGGAGGTCGCGCGGTTGCGGCTGATCGAGCGCGAGGTCGTGACGAAACCGCGGATCGATCGACAGGCGCAGGAGTTCGCCGTCGCTCTCGCCGAGCGCCTGCTGGAACACCTCCACGGCGGCCTGGGTGATCGTGAGCGTGGGAGGCTCGGCGGCCTGGACCGAGGCGCCGAGCGTCTGACCGAGCTCACCTTCCTCTTCGAGCTGTCGCACGATGTCGCAGCCGCCGACGAACTCGCGCCGGACGTAGAGCTGCGGGATCGTGGGCCAGTTTGCGTACTCTTTGATGCCGTCGCGCAGCTCGGGATCGGCGAGCACGTTGACGGTGGTGTACTGCGGCAGGTAGTTGTCGAGGATGCCGACCACCGTCGCCGAGAAGCCGCATTGCGGCGCCGCGCGGGTCCCCTTCATGAACAACACGACGTCGTCGGACTGAAGGATGGATTCGATTCGTGCGAGGAGCTCGGGCGAGGGCATCGGGTTGCGACCGGATGTTACTTCGTGCGCCGGAGCGCGTCCACGCCTGGCGGCCCGTGGCGACTTTCACCACCGGCGGCTTGCGGCCGGCGCAAGCCCTGCGGACCCGGGCTGGGCCGCTCGCGTGCTTGCGCACGTGGTGCCCGCGCAAAGTAGCGATAGACTCCGCGCATGAGCCTTGACCTCCGTGTTTCGGACGATCCCGTACCGGCGATGCGCCGTTGGTACGCGCGCGCATGCGCCGAGCTCCTCCGGGACGACGCGCATCGGATCGCCTTGGCGACCGTGGGCGCCGACGGGGTGCCGAGCGTTCGCATCGTGCTCTGCCGCGCCATCGACGACGCCGGGGCGCTCTACTTCTACACGAACTACAACAGCGCCAAGGGCCAGGACTTGACCGCGCATCCCTACGCCGCCCTCGTCTTTCACTGGCCGGCGCTCGGGCGGCAGCTGCGAGTCACGGGCGCCGTGCAGCGCACGTCCGCGGAGGTTTCCGACGCCTACTGGCGCACCCGGCCGCGAGAGAGCCAAGTAAGCGCGCTGTGCTCGCCACAAAGTCGAGCCATCGAGAGCGTCCAGGCTTTGCTCGAGCGCAGGCGCGCCGTCGAGGACGAGCTCGGAGAGGCCGTCATCCCCCGGCCCGCGCACTGGGGAGGCTATGCCGTGCAGCCCCAGAAGATCGAGTTTTGGCAGGAGGGGCGGGACCGCTTCCACGAGCGCATCCTTTTCACCGCCGAGGGGTCGCGCTGGCGCGGAGAGCTGCTCGGGGCCTGATCCCGCCCGAGCCGCGATGGGGTGTGCAGATCGCGCTTTGGCCTTCCCGATGCACGGGACTTGGAGGGCGCGCCGCGGAAGACTAACTTTCGCCTCGAGGTACGCGTGACCGAACTCCCCTATCCGCTGCTAGTGGTCCTCATCGTGCTCGCCATCGTCGCTGGGTTGTGGGTTGGCGGTCGCGCCAACGACGAGTTGGAGTCGAGCCGCAAGGACAAGTCGAACAAGTCCCTCGGAGCTCGCGCCCGGGAGGTCGCGACGCGCGGCGTCGTGTCCTTGTGGAAGTGGAACCGCTCGCGGCAAAAGCGACGGGACGCCGAGCCCAACCGGTGACGCTGGCGTCCCCGGGCTCTTCCGGAGGAAACGAAGCGCACGTCGACCTCGGCGCTGGCGCGTGGGTCCGCCTCGTTCGACGATGGAGGCCGCACGCGCCTGCGCAGATCGAGGACCTCCTGCGTCCTCTGCCGCTCCGCCAAGAGATGCTGACGATCTTTGGTCGGCAGCACGCGACCCCGCGCCTCGTGAGCTGGCACGGGGATCCCGGCTGCGCCTACCGCTACTCGGGCAAATCGTTCGAGCCTCGCCCTTGGACCCAGGAGCTCGGCGCGCTGCGGGACGGAGTGACGGCGGCGACCGGCTACGCGTTCAACACCGTGCTGGTCAACGTGTACCGGACGGGGGCCGACGCCATGGGGGCGCACCGCGACGACGAACCCGAGCTCGGGCCACGGCGTGACGACATCGGCATCGCCTCGCTGTCGCTCGGGGCTCCCCGTCGCTTCGTGCTGGAGCACGAGCCGTCGGGGCGCCGCTTCGATTGGCTCCTCGGCGAAGGGGACCTCCTGGTGATGGGGGGAACGACACAGCGCTTCTGCAAGCACTGGGTCCCTCGCACCCGCAAGCCGGTAGGGCTGCGCGTCAATCTCACGTTTCGCGTCGTGGGCCGTGTTGCGTAGACAGACGAACCGCTAGTGTTGCGCGCCATGTCCGAGGACACGCAGCTGCGGCCGCTCGACAAACGTTTCTTCTGGGTCCTGCTCGGGTTGGCCATCGTGACGCGGTTGGTCTGGGTGCTATGGATCCATCCCCCCGGGGACTACGTCTTCAGCGACATGGGACAGTATGTGCGCCGGGCGCAGCGTCTGGCCGAGCACGGGATCGTGTTCGGGGATCGGACGCTGGCCTGGCAGGTCTGGGGCACCCACGCCCTGCTTGCCGTTCCCCTATGGTTGTTTGGCCCGAAGAACTTGACCGCAGGTGCGGTGCTCTGGGGCTCGATGGGCGCGATCGCGGTTCCTCTGGCGTACGCCCTGGCGAACCGGGTGTGTCGTCACTCCGTGAGCGCCTATGCGGTGGGGGTGATTGCCCTGCTTTGGCATCCGAGCCTGTCCAACACCGGCTATTTCCTGTCCGAGACGCCCTTCCTTTGTTTTCAGGTCTGGTCGACGTATTGGCTGATCGTCACGTTGCAGGAGGGCCGGCGGTCCCTCGGCGCCGGGATCGTCTCGGCGCTCGCGTTCGCGATCCGTCCACAGATTGCCATCTTCTTCGTCGGGGTGTTTCTCATCTGGTGCTTGAATCGTCGGCGGCTTCCGCATGTGCGGTGGCACCATCTCGTGCTCGTGGCGCTTCCCATCGCGCTCATGTTCTGCATCTCGCAGGGGCGATTCTATTTGCACACCGGGTATTGGGGCGGTGTCGCGGAGAATGCCAACATGAACTACACGGCGGGGCGGTGCCACAACATCGTCACGCAAGCGTTCCCAAACCAAGCCGCGCTCGAGCGCAGCGAGCGGAGGGGCAGCACGCGCGATGGTCGAAGGGTCAGCCTTCCTGCGTATCGTCGCCTCGCCAAGGACGTGCCCCACGAACATCCCCTGGGCCTGCGTCCGGCGCTCGGTAGTGAGACGATTCGGTTCGTCGGTTACATCGGCGATCCCGGCGCCCACGAGGTGATCCGGGACCGGTGCTACGCGGCCACCGGATGGCTCGAGCAGGTCCGGTACAGCATCGTCAATGTCTCGCTGCTTTGGTTCATCGGCGACCAGTGGCCCGAGGTCGAGCGCGGGCGGGAGGTCTTTCTTCCCTCGGTTCGCGCTTTCAAGTACGTCTTCATCTTCGTATTCTGGCTGCCGTCGCTCATCGGTGTCGTTTGGGGGCTCACCCAGTGGCGCGTTCGGCCCGCCGTCACGCTGCTCTCGCTGCAGGTGCTGACATCTCTCACGACCGCAGCGGCATTCTTCGGCACCATTCGCCTCCGTACGCCGTATGATCCCTTCTCGATCACGCTGGCGGTGGAGGTCCTCGCCCTCGTCGTCGTGCACCTCCGTTCCTCCAACTCTCGTCCTCATGCGGATCCAAGTCGACCCACTCCGACCAGCGCCCCGGCGGCTGCAGCCCGCGATTGACGTCCTGCGCCGCGGCGGGGTCATCGTCTATCCCACGGACACTGGCTACGCCTACGGCTGCGCGCTCTCGAGTCCCAAGGGCATCACGCGGATCCGCAAGCTCAAGGGGTTCGGCGAGCGCGACCCCAAGCCGCTCTCCATGATGGTCCACGACTTCTCGGAGATCGGCCGCTATGGCCACATGGGGAATCAGGTGTTTCGCCTGCTGCGGCGGGTGCTGCCAGGGCCATACACCCTCGTCTTGCGCGCGACCAACGAGGTGCCGCGGGCCATGCGGAACCGGGAGCACGAAGTCGGCCTCCGGCTGCCCGATCATCGCGTCTGCGATCTCCTCCTCGAACTCTTGGGTGAGCCGCTCTTGACCGGGTCGCTCACGCCTGGTGACGCGGAGGCCGAGCTCGAAGAGCCCGAGGTGTTCGAGGTCCGTCTGCGTACTGAGGTGGACCTCATCGTCGATGGCGGCTCGCTCTGGCCCGATCCTTCCACCGTGCTGCGCCTCGTGGAGGACAGCATCGAGGTCTTGCGACAAGGACAGGGCGCAGTTCCGGAGTGACGGCCGTTCGGGCCACGATGCTCGAGACCGCTGTGTTCAGCTGACCGTGGCGCTGCGCGGCTCCCTGACACGTCCTACAACCCGCGCCGACGCTCGTCTCGCTCGCGATCTACGCCGACGCACAAAGGGTTCGACCTCGGACGGTTCGGCGGTCGCGACGGCGTCGAAGTTCGCGTGGTCACCATGCGTCGCAGGAGATCCATGGGAATATCCTGCATGAGTCGAGCCCGAGTTTCGTTCGTCGCGACAGTGCTCATCGCGGCTTGCAGCAACAGCCAAAGTGGTGACACGGCATTTGGGGACGATGGGGGTGATGTATCCACGGGCACGACCGCCACCTCCACCAACGGCGGTACGTCGACGAGTTCGGGCACGGGCACGGGCACGGGGCAGACGGGCAGCGATGCCACCAGCAGCACGACCTCCGGGGCGAGCAGCGGAGACGGGTCGAGCAGCGGCGCGACGCTGGAAGACGCTTCCGGCACCACGAGCCCAGTAGAAGACGCCTCGGGGTCGAGCGGTGAGGATGCTGCCAGCAGCAGCTCCGAGGAGGACTCGGGTCCGGCTCCCGATCCGCTCTGGGTCAGCCCCAACCTCTGGTACGCCGTAGAAGACAAACTCCACTACATCGAGCTCGACCCGAGCGACGGCACGGTCGTCCGCCTGGTCACGAGCACGATGACCACTCCGCTCATCGACGGGCAAAATGGGCTCACGATGCTCGACGACGGCTCTTTGCTCGGTTCGCGCGAGCAAGCTGGAGAAACACAACTGTATCACATCCCAGAGCCACCCACCGAACCGAGCAGCATCGAGGTGACGATCCTCGGAACGATGCCCGATGGCCTACGCATCGAGGGTGTCTATACGGATTGCTGGGGCCGCGTCTACCTGATGGACACCGGCGCCGATACGACCAGTGCCGATGGCAATCGCCTGATCCTGCTCATAGGGGACTATCTCGCCGGTGACTTGAGCTATGAGGTGATCACGGACCTCGCGAACGCGAGCGTGGCGGACATCGACGACATGAGCCCCGGGATCGACGACGATGGGGAGATCACGGACGGTCAAGGGTTCGCCATCGACACCGGCACGGTCCACGACTTCGACTTCACGACCGGCACCGGCACGTCCATGGGCACCGGCGGGACGTTCGGCATTCACGCGCTCGGCGGTCCCTTGTTCAATGATGGCGTTGCGCGACTCTACCTGCTCGATCGCGAGGCCGAGCTCTACGAGGCGGACCCGCAGGATCTCACGCTCTCGCCCGTGCTCGTCACCGGGCCCACACCCGAAGGCGATGCCGATCCAGGTTGGAGCAGCCTTGCGGGTCCCCTCACGGAGTGCGAGACGTCCTTTCCGGTGCCACAGTAGAGCCGCGGTCAGGCAGGAAACCGAGCTGGCGCGCGCGGTCGGCCAGGGCCAGCGTAAACGCGAGCGTCTCTGCGAGGTCGAGACCGGCCACGACGAAGCCGTGGCCCGCGCGAATCCATGCCCGGTTCCGCGGGTACGGATGAGCCCGCAACAGCGTGACAGTCGCGTCGCGGTCTTCCGGGGTGGAGAAGAGCGTCTCTTCGTCTGAGCTCGGGATGCCCAGCGCTCGCGCGGCGGCGTGCGTGTCCAGGACGTGTCCATGCAAGCAGACGCGGGGGGACGCATCCGGAGGCTCTGCGCAGCCAGGGTCGAGGAGCACGGCCCAGTGTAGCGGTGTGTCCGAGGTGGGGTTGAGGGCTGCCGTTCGCGCGCGGTACGTGGCGCTCCATCGCTGCGGATCGAAGGATGCGACCTCCACGAGATCCGCGGGATCGGCGGAACCCGGACGCCGACCGCTCGGTGTCGTGAGCAGCTTGCCCTCATTCCGGATCGCCGCGTTGCCTGCCGCGAGCCCGTCGTCCAGGACCGGGCAACAGCCGTGGGCTTCGAGTTCGAGGATTGCCGCGGCGAGGTCCGCTGCGGATGGCCAAGCACCGCGGGCCCCGAGATACGTCGTTTGGAACTTGACGCGAGGTCGGTCGCCGATGGTCTCCGCCACGGGTCCAGGGTAGCAGCCCACAGATGGGGAGTCCGCCCGAGCGGTCGCGGTACGCCTTTCTGCTGTGGGCGCAGGTCTGCCGCCCAGTTCGGCGGTGACTGACATTGTTCTGCCGGCGCCCGAGCGCTTGCCCGTCATCGTATCTTGGCACGACCCATCGTTCGACGTATCGTCGCGAACGTGGGGTTGGCAGTGGGTCTTCGGTACCGTGGCTTCTTCGTCGTGACTCTCATCGTTTCGTGTGGCGACGACGCTGTCCATGGCGGTGACGGTGGCGGCAGTTCCAGTGGCGCGGGTATGAGCTCCGGCGATTCCAGCGGGACCACGTTGGACACAGGGGTGGATCCCGAAGTCGGTTCGCCGAGTACCGAGAGCGGATCGGGGACCTCGAGCACGGCGAGCGAGACGCAGTCGACGACGTCCGTGGAGGAAGAAACGCAGGATGGAGGCGAGGACGTCGTCGATGCCTCCGGCAGTTCGTCCACGGGCATCGAGGACGTCTCCTCTGGGGAATCCGGGCTCGGCCCGGATTGCGATCAGGGTCCGCCCGCGTGCGTTCCCGGCGAACCGCTGTGCCACCCCCTCGAAGGGTATGTCGTCGGGTGTGACGATTGTGGCCAGTTCGTCGAACTTGCGCAGGCCGAGCCGTGCGTGCGCTCGCTGACGAGCGATCGCGAGTCAGGGATCCTGTGTTTGCTCCGCGGTCCGGCGCAGCTCGAGTGTGGGGGTCCGCTCGGCTGGCCTCCAGTGTTCGCCCCAGAGATCTCCGAAGGCGTGGTTCGTCTCGCCGTGGCCGACGACGGTACGGTGTATCAGGGATCCGCCACTCCGTTCGAGCCACGCTGCGAGCTCCTGCCCACGGGTGGGGTGCGATGTTTCGGGCTCACCGATGCCGCTGCGTTCGAGGCCCAGGGACGGACCGATTGCACGAAGGTCGTCGTGAACGACCAGCCACAACCGGGAGCCTGCGGCCTCTGTGGGGGCACGTTGCTGTGTTCCTCGGAGGCACTGCTTCCCGCGCCCCTCGAAGGCGTGCTGGATTTCGATGCGACGGACGGACAGGTGCATTGGATCGCGGAGGATGGGATCCACCGCAATCTCGACGACGCGTGGCTGTTTCCGGGCAGCTACGTCTCGCTGTTCGTGAACCATGAGGGTGGCGTCTGCGGCTTGACGCCCGAGCACGCGCTGCGCTGCGGACGGTCGAGCGACGCCGAGCCGTTCGCGGCCTGGGCGATCGATGCCTCTCCCGCGACCGCCGTGGTCCTCAACACCTGGCCCCATGCGAGCGTCCTCGCGGAGGACGGCCGTGTGCTGGGGGTGGATCTGGACGCGCGCGAGACCATCTTCACGCACTCCGGACCCTTCGTCGAGATTCAAGGGAGCGCGGGGTTTACTTGCGGTCGCTCGCGGCTCGGTGAGGTCGAGTGTTGGGACCCCACGGGTCAGGCCCTCCCCGTCTTTCCGGAGCTCTGATCAGTCCGAGCCGCAGGGGATGGGGGCGATGCGCTCGGCGTGGGCGAGGAGGGCCTCTTTGGTTCGCTGCCACCCGGCGGTTCGATGGGTATCGGCGCGATAGCAAAGCGTGATGCCGTCGGAGATCTGGGGGAGGGCGGCGTGCAATACGGTGAGCTCTCCGGGGTGACCGTAGTCGGCGACGCGCCGGGGCAGGATCCCGACGCCGATGCCCGCGAGCACGATGCTCTTGCACAGCTCGAGATCCCCCGTGGTCAAGCGCCGCGCGGGCACGAGCTCCGCCCGCGCGAGCGTCTCGACGATCTGCTTGCATTGCACCACCCGGGGCGCATAGACGAGCGGCCCCTCGCGCAGTCGGGCGTGCGCCGCCTTGCGCGACATCGGCAGGTCCACGGTATCCCGCCGAACGAGGAGCGCGACGGCGTCGCGGAACGCGTCGAGTATGACGAGCTCTCCGTGGGGCTCCGGGTTGACCACCAAGCCAAAGTGGACCTCGCGAGAGAGAACGGCCTCCCGCACGGACGCTGAGCTCCCGTTCCACACGGCGATCTCGATGTTCTCGTTGTCCTCGAGGAAACGTCCCATGAACTCGGGTAAGAAATAGGCGCCCAGAGACTCGTGGCAGCCGATCACGAAGCGACCGACGTCCTCGCGTTCGAGCTCGCGGATGCGTTGCTGCGTCTCGTCGACCATCGCGAGGATCTCGCTGGCCGCATTGGCCAATGCGTACCCGGTGGGCGTGACCGTCACGCCGCGAGAGTTTCGCAGCAGGAGCTTGCTCTGCAGGTGTTCTTCGAGCTTCTTGACGGCGGCGGTAAGCGTAGACTGTGCGACCCCGAGTTTCTTGGCGGCGGCGGTGAGGTTGCCGGCCTCCGCGATCGATCGAAAGTATCGCAGGTGGACGAGGTCCATGCCCTTGCATGATGCCCCAACGACCGCGAGGAAGGGCTCCCCGCCGGCACATTCGGCGGTCGGGACCCTCTGCATGCCCGCGGACTTCCGTCCGCGAGGGCCGCGATGAGGACGGAGGGGTCCCTACTGCTGCTGGGGCACGTCGCTGGGACAGATGTCTTGCGCAGCGTCGAGAGCGAATGGCGTCGTGTCGTCATCGATGGAGGCGACGAACGCGATCAGATCGGTGAGCTCCTGCGTCGTGGGTGAGAACACTTGATTGCCTGCGCGGAAGTGGGTCGTGAACTCGCCCGCGGGATCGAGGAGCTCTTCGAGGGTCTCCGCGGCGCCGTTGTGCAGGAACGGCGCACCACGGCCCACGCCGAGCAGCGAGGGAACGTTGAAACCATCCACCCCCTGCGCGTCGGTGCCGTTCTGACGGATCTCTTCGGCGCCTCGCGCTGAAGTCCCCTCTGCGCCAAAGGTGCCCACGATTCGTACGACGCACGTATGCCGAGCGGCGGGGCCGTTGGCGTCGTCCGCGAGGACCGTGAGCGCCGTGGTGTCGGTACTCACGAGCTGATCGGGCCGGATGTCGCCGACGGAGGGGATGCCCGCGTCGAACAAACTCAGGAGGCGTTCGTCGGCATCGGTCCCGTCGTCGAGGTTGAACGCCGGAATGTAGGTCCGCCGAGAGAGGGTCCACAACGGCCCACCGTGGCAGCGAGCGCAGCCACCCTCCTCGAAGACGCTCCTTCCCGCGAGGGGATCGCCCAGCGGCCGGGTCGACGCGCGCGGCGAGCGAAGCGTGGCGATGTAGGCTTCGATGGCGTCCCAGTCATCCGGGGTTGCCCCCGTGAGCGCCGCTCCGCGGGCCGAGCCGAGGTTGAACGCGTTGAGGGGGTTTCCGGCACCTCCGGGGCCCAGGATGTCGATCTGCGCGGCCGTGTTCGCCGTGCCGTTTTCGTTGAGCGCGACGTCGCGGACGATTGCCCCGGTTCCACCGGCGACCAAGCGCGTGTTGAGCTCGAAGTCGTGCACTTCCTCGAAGATCGCGGTCCAATTGAAGATGCGCTGGATCGTCCCACCGACGTTGAAACTGGCCGAGGTGTCGACCGTCTGCCGCGGCCCTGCGGGAAACGACCAGGTCACGTTGTCGGTCGTGCCGAACGGATGGCACCCGACGCAGGCGACCCAGCCATTGGTCGACCACCGGCCAAGGCCCGTGTTGAAGAACCGCTGGCCTTGCAACGCCTCGATCTCCGCCGCGGTCGTCGGTGTGGTCGCGGACGGGACGTCGGCGGTCACGGTGATCTGCTGGGCAAGGTCGATGTGCGAAATGCTGCGCGCGACTTCGTTGGCCGTCAGCAGCTGGGTCCCGGCGATGGCGATGCCCTGGGGCGAACGGCTGGCGCCAAGGAAGCTCGCACCCGAGGGGGAGCCCGCCACGGGCGGATCGATCGAAAAGTCGACCCGCAGCACGCTGTCGGAGAGCAGCGAAGCGATATATCCGAACTCGCTGTTGGCCGCGAAGTCGATGTCGATGGGTACCGAGACGAACCGTTTGGGTGCGGCCAGACCATCGACCAATCCGTTGAGATCGATGGGGACGGCCTGCGGGACGAGCGTCGCCAGGGGGACGCGGTGGACGAGCCCCTGCAAGTTTTGGTGGAAATCCGTGGCTCCCGAGAACGACGCGGGCGAGGCACCCACGCTGGTGACGTAGAGCACGTCTTTGTTCACCGCGCATGAATAGAGCTGGTTGGGATACGCACCCGTGGCTTCGAAACCCGCCGTGCCCGAGCTGGCCAACGCGGGGAGACGAAGCTCGCCGAGCGTCCCATCGCCAGCGTCGATGGTGAACACGCGACCCTCGCGTGCGTCGTCCTCACCCTCGCGCGCGCCCTCTGCCGGTGCGCCGTAGAAGTCCGTGACGAACACCGTTTCGTCGGACTCGTCGAGGTCCAGGTCATTGGTCGCGCAGGCTGCATACGGGGAGCCACCCGTGCGGAGTTCGTCGATGATCGTCATCGAGGTGGGGTCGACCGTGACGACATAGCCCTCACCCCATAGCGGCACGTAGAGTCGCGCTCCGGTGGACGAGAACGCGGCGCGACCCGGCTCTGCGCCGACCTGGAGCGTCGCGTCCACCGCGGGGTTCGTGCCGATTCCGGTCACGCGCACGACCGCGCCGTCGCGCCGTAGAACTGCGTAGAGCGTGGCACCGTCGGGTGCGAAAGCGACGGATTCGGGTTCACCCCCGAGGTCGAGCCGCGCTTCTTCCTGCAGGCCCGGAAGCGCGAAGAAGGTCAGCTCGCCGCTCCCAGAGTTGACCACGGCGATCCTGGAACCATCCGGAGCTGCGGCGATGGGCCCTCCTTTGGTCGGTCCTGGAAACGCGGCGTAGGGTTCCTCGCCCGTGCTGCTGTCTTCACCCGGGTCCGAATCGGCCGCACCGGTCGATTCTCCCGTATCCAACGAACCCGTGTCGCCGCCCGTCGGGTCGTAGGTCGAGTCGGCCGTCGATGTGTCCGCCGCCGTGTCGGAGCCGGCGGAGGTATCCGAAGTGTCCGAACTGGTGGAAGGCTCCGGAGCGGTCGTGGTCGGCCCGCCGCTGGTCGTCCCAGAAGAACCACCGTCCTCTCCAGAATCATCGGATCCGCAAGCGACCGACAGCGTGGACATAGCGAACAACAGGGAGACGGAAGGTTGGATACGGCGACGCACTGCGCCACTGTGAAGGGACATCGTGGCTGTGACCATTCGCCGGTGCGCATCGCTCCCATCGATGCGAGCGATATCACCTCGAGAACTCGCGCAGACGGTCGAATGCACGCGGATATCGGGGCCCGGGGCGTGTTCGTTCGTGGCTCGGGATGGGCTCGAATTGTCCGCGATGTACGCTTTTTCCGGTCGTCATCGGGATCGTTCGATCGCCTGGCCATGGCAGCTTGGCGAGGTCAATCTCTCGCGGCGTCCTTCGATTTGTATGAATGTGTTGTGTGAGATGAGCATTGGAGGTGGCCAACCTCGTGGTGTCGCGATTGGCCACACCTTGACGACGGGTCCGTGGCCGTGGTCGCACGGCTGGGGTCGACTGGCCGGGCCGGGGCTCTGCGGTCGACCGACGCCCCTCGACGAGCACCGTTGCTCGGTTCCTCGCAGGCTGCGGTGAGGAGTCCGAGACCGCGCATGCACCGATGGTTCATGGTTCCCCGAACAACGCGGTCGCGGAACCGCCCCCATTCCGAGAACCTTGAACGAGCCCGGCGATACGCCGTTCTTTCGAATCTCGACGCGAAGTCGAGCCAACGAAGCGCTCGCAGCGTCGATGCATGCATTCGAAAGGGGACGTTTCGTCCGCTCCGATTCTTCCGTGGAAGAGGGCATCCTTTCCCGATGTCCGAAGGCGGGGACGCGCTGAGCCACTGGTTGCGTGGGGAGGGGTTGGCCGCGCTCGAGCTCATGACGGCGGAAACGCCCGACATCATCGCGGTGGTCGATCGAGATCTCAGGGTACGCTTCATCAACTGGACCGCGGCGGATTTGACCCGCGCCGACGTGCTCGGCTGCCGCGTTTTGGATCTGGCACCTCCGGCGTACCAGGACGCGGCTCGCGTGGCGTACACCGCCGCCCTCGCTGGCGAACGGACGCGGTTCGAGATCATGTACACCGACGGGCGCAACGTGCTCATGTGGGACGTCCGCGTGGGACCCGTTCGCGTGGAGGGCGTGGTCGAGGGTCTCATTGCGATCACGACCAACGTGACCGAGCAGCGCCGGGCGGAAGCGGATCGAGATCGATTCTTCTCGCTCTCTTTGGACATGCTGGTCGTCGCGAGCCCGTCTGGAAACTTCAAGCGCACCAACCTCGCGTTCGACTCGAACCTCGGGTACGGGTTCGAGGCGCTGCAAGGCAAACCCCTCACGCACTTCGTACACCCGGACGATTGCGAACGTACCAAGGAGAACTTCGCGGCGATCTCACGTGGCACACCCATGATGGATTTCGAGAACCGCTGCCGGCGCGTGGATGGGGAGTATCGCGTGTTCTCGTGGCGTGCCGTTTCGGATCCGATCACGGGGGATGTCTATGCCGTGGCGCGGGACGTCACCGACCAACGCACGGTCGAGGCGCAACTCCGTCATGCCCAGAAGATGGAAGCCGTGGGGCAACTGGCTGGCGGAATCGCTCATGACTTCAATAACTTGATGCTCGCGATCTTGGCCAACACAGAGCTCGCGCTGACCGAGGAAGCCCTCTCTCCGGCGGTGGCCGAATATTTGGGTGACATCGAGGGGGCTGGGCGGAGGGCGGCGGACCTCACCAAGCAGCTGCTCGCGTTCAGTCGGCAGCGGCCGATTCAAGCCGCTGTCATCGATCTCAACGCGCTCACACGGGGACTGATGAAGATGGTGCGACGCCTGCTTCCGGAGAGCATCGCGATCGACTTCAGTCCCGCGCAGGACCTGCCGTCGATCGATGCCGATCCTACGCAGATCGAGCAGGTGATGATGAACCTCTGCGTGAATGCTCGCGATGCGATGCGGCGCGGAGGAAGGCTCCGCATCGAGACCCAAGACGTCCTGCTCGACACACGCTACTGCGAGACCCATCCGTGGGCGAAGCCCGGCCGCTACGTCATGTTGACCGTCGCGGACACGGGGGTCGGGATGCGGCCCGAAGTTCGGGAGCGCGTGTTCGAGCCGTTCTTCACCACGAAGGGGAGCCTCGAGGGGACTGGGCTCGGCCTTTTCATGGTCTATGGGATCGTCCGGCAGCACGGTGGAATGATTCATATCGATAGCGAACCAGGTGCGGGGACCACCTTCAGCGTCTACCTGCCCGCGGGGGCGCGCGCTTCGGTCCAGACCTCCGAGATGCAGCCAGACAGCGTACCGGCGGGAGGGGAGACCATCCTCCTCGCGGAGGACGAGGAGCTCGTCCGGCGCGCCGTGGTTCAAGTGCTCCAGCGCGGTGGCTACCGGGTCTTGGCTGCGAGCAACGGCCTCGAGGCGATCGAGCGGCTTCGCGCGCACTCCGGAACCGTGAGCCTCGCGCTGCTCGACATGGTCATGCCTCACCTGGGAGGACCGGAGACTTGGGAACGGATGCGTGAGATTCGGCCCACGCTGCGCGTTCTGTTCACCAGCGGCTACGCCGACGGCCGCTATACCGATCGACTCCCGGATGAGGCAGAACTGCTGCACAAGCCGTTCAAAGGGGAGGACCTCCTGCGTCGTGTCCGCCTCAAGCTCGACGAGTAGCGCTTGCCGGGTTCAGCGCTTACCAAACGGATTCAGCTTGCCTGCAAGTCGGGTCCATGGACCGCGCGGTTGGCTAGGGCCGAGCGCTGGCCGGAGTTTCGGCTCGAACCTCGGAAGCGTCCACATGGAGCGCAGGAGCTCGCGCACGAGCGCGGCCGGGGTGCTGGCCTCGATCTGTACCGCGGCGGCCTCGCCTCGGCTGCAATCGTCGATTGCGCCGCGGGCGATCGTCCGCGACCCGTCCGAGCGGATCTCGACCACGAGTCGTGCGACGACGGGTGGCTCGTCGCTCGCATACTTTTTCGGTGGGTCCTGGGGAACCGCCGCGGGAAGCCGGGGCTCTTCGTCGGGTTCGGACATGGTGCGTGCCCCATAGCCTAGCGAATGATCCCCGCGGTGCACCTACGGGACCGTGCGATAGTGCCGGCATGTGGGCACCAGAGCGGATTCTCGAGGTTCTCGACGCGTGCTGTGACTCGTACAAATTTCCCATGTTGGACAATGGCTACGTCTACTTGGCGGCGACGCGCCTGTCGCTGTACCGATCCCGAGCGGACTGGGCGATGGCGATCGAAGTGTTCGGATTCTCTCCACGCGCGGGCTTGCCGGATACGCACGTGTACACCTTTGGCAGTCGCCTGCACGAGCGAGATCCGGCGGAGCGCTACGCGACCCCGGAAGCTTACGAGAACTACCTCGCGGTGAATCCATACAACGAGTCGCGGTTCATCCACCCGATCGAGCCTGGTCCGTGGCAGGACGAAGAGACCGAAGAGCTCGTCGCGCAGGATGCTGCGAGCGTACGGCTCCGTGGTGAGGACGTCGGGATTCCGGCCCTCCGCGAGTTTGCGACCCATGGCATCGACCTCGAAGAAGCGCCCCGGATCCAGACGTTCGAGCTATGCCGGCTACTCGCCGCGACGCACCGTGACGCCGTGCTCGCGACGGCTCGGGAGCGACGCGTAAGCGTCCCACCCGACTTGATCGAAGTGCTCGTGCTCGACGAATGGGACCATCCCAACGTCGTCCTGGAATCGGAGCGTCCGAGCGGCTCTGGGACCTTCCGACAGCTGGCGCAGGTGCTCGCCACCGGCAACCTCGACGCCTACCGTCCTTCGATCGCGGCGAACACTCACTGGTCGCACTGGCCCGACGGGGGCTCGCTCTGACGGGCTCCGGTGCGCTCAGCCGGTGGCGGGCTTCAGCAGCTCGGCGAGCGCCTTCACGAGGTCCGACCGCGCGATGATCCCCACGAGCTTGCCGTCGCGCAGGACGGGCAGGCGTTTGACGTTTCTCGCGTACATGAGTTCCGCCACGTCGCGTGCGAAGGTGTCCTCGGTGACGGAGGCGATGGGGTCCTTCGACATCACGGCTTTCACCGTATTGCCCTGCTCGCGGATGCTGTTGAGGAAGGTCGGCGCGAGATCATGGCCGTCCGCCAGCATCTCGAGCCAGCGCTCCTGCTTCTCGGAGTAGCCCTGGCGCCAACGCAGCAGATCGCCCTCGCTGAACATCCCGACGATCGCACCGGCGTCATCCACGACCGGCATGCCGCTGATCCCTCGCTTGGCCAGCAGCCGGACCGCTTCCAGAAGTGGAGTCGACGGACGCACGACGGCGACGTCGGTGGTCATCAGGTCTTTCGCTTTGACGGCCGCTTCTTCGAGCATTTCGTCCTTCCTAGCCAAGGCGAGGCCCCGGGCGCAAGGATGTCCGCAAACAATTCGCGCGAACTCCGCGCGCGACCGCGCCCACTCGCGAATCCACCGGTTTCCGCGTGCTCTTGCGCCGGCGCGCGTGGCAGGTCCGTCGTCGTGGGTCAGACCTCGGCGCGGACCGTGGCTCGAATCGCCTGCGCCCAGTCCTCGAGCCCACTCATCGTCGTCTCGACGAGTTTTGGATCGACTTCGAGGCTCGTGAGTTGCTCGCGTAGCAGTGTCTTGGCCCGTCGGATGCGGGTTCGGACCGTACCTTCGGGCACCTCGAGCGCCCGCGCGATCTCACCCGCGGAGAGCGGCTCCCAAAAGTAGAGTTCGAGCAAGACCTGGTGCTCCATCGGGATTCGTCGCAGCGCTTGGAGCAGCCGCCGCTGCTCGGCGTGCGCGCCGAGTTGGTGTTCCGGTTCGGGCGCGCGATCGAAGAACGAGGTGGCCGTGACGTGGATGAGATCCTCCGTCTTCGCCGCCTGGCGATAGTGCTGGCGCAGTGTGTTGTAGGCCACGCCGAAGACGAAGCTGCGAAACGAGCCTTCGCCGCGGAAACGGTCGCGGCCTTCGAGAAGCCCGACGAAGGCCGTCTGGATCAAGTCGTCGATTCCGTCGCGGCTCTTGTTGCGAAAGAAGCGTGTCAGCGCCGCAAAATAGCGATCGAAGAGGCGAGCGCCCGCGAGACGGTCCCCGAGGCGCCAGAGTTCCAGCAGTGTCTCGTCGCTCTCCGTCATCCGCCACGAGTGTACGCCGGGCGTTCAGCGATCGCGGCCGGCGCGGCAGATCGCAGCTTCTGGCGTGTGCGCGAGCCCTCCACGCTCCGCTCGCTCGGCGCACCATCCATAGGTTTGTCGCGCGTGAGTCCGGCCCAGCGAGATCGCGCGTTCGTCGATTTCCTTGCAGTACGGGGTGCGCTCCTCCGGCTTCAAGGCAGGCGGAATGGGGAGCGCAGCGAAGGATTCGGAGACGTGCTCGAACACGGCTCCCGAGCGGAGGCCAGCCGTCACCTCCCACTTCGTCGTCGTGCCCTTGGCCTGGGCGTAGGCGGAACTGAGCGCCGAAGAGTCTTCCACCATGCGATCGAACACCGCTTTGAACGCCGCGTTCGAAAGCTTGGGTGCGTTTGCTGTATCGAGCTCCGGGATCGAGAGGGCGAGGTAGGGCTCGAGCCGGTCGTCTGCGATCGTGACCCGCGCGCGGCCGATCGCATCGCGCCAGGCGTTGGCGAGATCGGGATCCCCGGGGGCATCGATTCCCCCAAACCCCATCGCGGCCGAAAAGTGCTGTAGTGCCTCCTTGCGCAGCGCGAGGTCGCGAGCGATCCGCTCGAAGGGTCCGCGCCATGGGGTCGCGCAGCGATCGGCCGGCAAGAGGGGCAGCGACCGGACGCACAATCCCGATTCCTCGTGCGGACACGAGCGATCCCACAAGATGCTTCCAATCGTCGCATGCGCGACCGCGCGGCGAGCCGCATCTGCGGTCCCGTACTCCGCAATGAAGTCACGGGCCTTTCCGAGGCGGTCTTCTTCGTCGTCGCTGGCCAAGAACGCCTCGTAGGCGTGGGCTTCGTCACCGTCGTCCATCGTGTGGTACGCGACCCATGGGATTGCTAGGCAAGCGATCGCCGTCGTGGCGATGATGCCGGCGCGCGCCCGCTCCCTGGCGCGCGTGGATTCCAGGGCCGAGATCAACGCCGCGAGCGTTGGCCGATCCGTGGGGCGCGGAGAAAGTCCCCTCACGACCATCCGCGCGAGCGCGCGAGGGATGCGTCCCAATGCAAGGCGGCTCGGTCGTCCGAGCGTTACTTCCTGCACGAGCGCCTTGGGGTCCCGTTCATCGAAGGGGCGGTGACCGGCAAACGCCTCGTGTAGGGACACGCACAGCGCGAACACATCGGTTCGGGCGTCTACGGCTTCGCCGAGGAACTGCTCGGCGGCCATGTAGGCTGGAGTGCCGAGCAGCTGGCCCGTTGCGGTCAACCCGACCTCGTCCTCTTCGCTCGGTTGAGCGGCGGGGGAGCGCATGCCGTGGCTCTTCACCACGCCAAAGTCGACGACGCGCACGCGCCCGTCTTTGCCGACGATCACGTTCTCGGGTTTGAAGTCGCGATGGACCAGACCCGCGGCGTGGGCCACCTGCAGACCACGCGCGGCTTGGGCGAACGCATCGAGAAGCTTGTGACGCGGTTTGTGGTGTCGAAGCCAAGCCCGCAGAGTCTCCCCTTCGACGAGTTCCATCGCGAGGAAGACCCGCCCTTCGTGGGTCCCGACTTCGTGGACGACGACGACATTGGGGTGCGCCAGTAGGGCGAGGGCGCGCCCCTCGGCCAGCATTCGGTCGCGCGCGCTCGCCCGATCCTCGCGCACGACCTTGAGTGCGATCTTGCGGTCCAGCTCGGGATCGCGCGCCAGATACACGGTGCTCATGCCCCCCTGTCCAATGGCCCCGAGGAGCTCGTAGCGACCGATCGTGACGCATTCTGCGGTGCCGAACAAACGCGACTTGAGGTCGCGGGAGAGCAACTGATCGTCGAGGGCATCGCCCGAGGGAGGACCGACTCTATCGGCGTCTTCCCTGGCGAACGCCTGGGGTTCCGTGATTTCCATGCGTTCCGAGATGGCCTTGGGGAAGAGGTCGGGGTCGCCCCCGGGCATGATCGCATTCGTCGTCATCGTGGGAGCGGTGGCGAAGACGGGCCGACCAATTGCGGTCGGTTCGCAAGAAATCGCGGCCGCAAAATCCGCACTCGACCGGGGTCTTCGCGTCGGCGCTCTAGCCCGCGTGGACGCGGTTGCGGCCCGCTCGCTTGGCCTCGTAGAGGGCTCGATCCGCGCGTTCGATCAGGCGTTCGAGGGTTTCGGCGGGCTCGAGGGCGGCGACTCCGGCGGAGACGGTCACGTTGCCCACGGGCTCGACGTGCAGCGCAGCGATGGCTTGGCGATGGCGCTCTGCGGCGTTGAGGGCTTCGGCGAGTCCAGTATGAGGCGTGGCGATGAGCAGCTCTTCGCCGCCCCAACGGATGGCAATGTCTTCGGCGCGTCGCTGGACGATGATCGTATGCCCAATAGTCTGGAGCAGGGCGTCGCCGGTCGCATGTCCCCATGTGTCGTTGACCCGCTTGAAGTGGTCGATGTCGAGAATGATGACCGCGAAGGGGAGTTCGTAGCGCCGGGCGCGGTCGATCTCGCGTTGCAGCGAGTGATGGCCTGCGCGACGGATGAGGAGTCCTGTGAGTTGGTCCGTCTGTGCGAGCGCGAGCAGGTCCGATTGGAGGCGATTGCGCTTGGTGATGTCTTCGATCTGCGAGATGAAGTGAATGGGTTTGCCCTCCTCGTCGCGTACCAGCGCGACGGAGAGGATCGCCTCGCAGATGGATCCATCGCTCCGAAAGTAGCGCTTCTCCATGCGAAAGTCGGGGATCTCTCCAGCCAGGAGTTGATGGACGAGCGTCAGGTCTGCGTCGAGATCATCGGGGTGCGTCAGGTCCTGAAACGTGCGGTCGAGCAGCTCTTGGGCGGGATACCCGAGGATCGTGCAGAGCGCTTCGTTGACCTCGAGCCACTGACCGTCGATGCTGACGATCGCCATGCCAATCGGGGCCTGTGCGAGTGTGAGCCGCAGCTGCTGCTCCGTTTGGGCCAAGCGTTGAGCGTTGCGGTGCTGTTGGTCGACGTCGTGGGTGATCGCGACGATGATCCCCACGCCGCTCGACGTTCGCATCGAACGGCTACGGGTCTCGACCCAGAAGTAGCTGCCGTCCGCCCGGCAAATCCGATAGCGCGTCCCACCTCGTCCCTCGGACGCGTGGTTGGCGTGATCGCGGGCGACCCTCGCCCGGTCGTCGGGGTGGATGAGGTCGTACGCGTGACGACCGAGCACCTGCTCTTGCCGCCAGCCGTAGAAGTCTGTGGCGTTGTCCGAGACGAAGAGGTATTCCCCGTCGGCGGAGTGGATGGACACCAAGTCGGGAAAGAGCTCCGAGACCAAGGACCACGCGACGGGTTCGTCGATTCGGCGCAACGGTAGTTGTGCTTGGGGATCGAGGCCCGCGGCGCGGGCAAGGCGTTCGATCTCCTGACGCAGGTCTGCGATGCGGAGCAGCGCGGCCGCGCGCGTCTCCTCGGAGGCCATCTCTGCACCGGGAGTCTCGGCGTTTCCCGATACGTTCACCGGAGGGTCTTCCGCCCGAGAACCCACAGGAGCCATGGACCGGCTGCGTAACGCCTCGTGCGTCTCGTGGCCACCCTGTTCCCGTTTTGGGCGCCGATAGGGCGAATCTGGCCGCAATCGGTCCCGATGGCTACCATGGTCGCATGACTGGGTTCCGTATCGCGCTCGCGCAAGTCCCCGTGGCGACGACTCCCGAGGACTCGGTGAGGATCGCAGGTGAGGCCATCGAACAGGCTGCGAGCGTGGGGGCGGGGTTGGTGTGTTTCCCCGAATCCTACGTTCCGGGCTACCGGTGTTTCGCGCGCAAAGTGCCAGCCGTGGATGCGGCGTTCTTGGACGATGCGTGGGGGAGGCTCGCGCAGACGGCGGGACGCGTCGGAGTCGCGGTGATCCTTGGGACCGAACGGATCGTCGACGGCGGGTTGCGGATCACCGCGCTCGTCCTCGATCGTGACGGAGCGCGGCTCGGGTTCCAGGACAAGGTCCAGCTCGACCCCTCCGAGGACGGCGTGTACACGCCAGGAGCGACGCGACACGTCTTTCGTACCGGTCCGCTCACGTTCGGGGTCGCGATCTGTCACGAGGGGTTTCGCTACCCGGAGACCGTGCGTTGGGCCGTGCGTCGTGGGGCCCAGGTCGTCTTTCATCCCCACGTCCACGAAGCCGATCCGCGGGGCCATTCGCCCGCCGCGTATGGCGAGCCGGAGAACTCGTTCCACGAGAACGCGGCGAAGTGTCGTGCCGCGGAGAACACGTGTTTCTACGCCACGGTCAACTGCGCGATCGAGCGGTCCTCGACGACGTCTGCCATCATCGATCCCGATGGGCGTCTGCTCGCCTACCAACCGCACGGGAGAGCCGGTCTGCTCGTCGCGGATCTCGATCTCGACCTCGCGACGGGGTTGCTCGCGCGGCGCCACAAACCGACGCCCGAGGCTTGAGGGCCTCGCACCCCTGATCAGCGCGTGAGCGGCTTCTGCCAAAACTCGGCAGGGCCGAGGGTTGGGTCGAGCCGATACGGGGCAAACCCGAACTTCGCGTACGCACGTTGGGCGCGATCATTGCCCGCCAGGACCTCCAAGGTGATCTTGCAGGCGCCGCGTGCCCGCGCGAGCGTCTCGATGTCGAGCAGCAATCGTTGGGACAACCCGCGGCCTCGTGCCTCCGGCAGCACGACGAAGTCGTGGATGTTGAGGAGCGGAGCCGCGGCGAAGGTGCTGAAGCCTTCGACGCAATTGGCCAAGGCTACGAGCGCGTCATCCAGGAATCCCCCGATCGAGACGACGTGTGGGCGGGCGACGAGCTCCGTCACCAACTTCGCGCGGACTTCGGGTCGCAAGGGGCCGCCTCCCCCCGCGGGATCGTTCGCATAGGCGTCCATCAGACGAAGGAAGCCCTCGGCGTCGTCCGCCTGCGCGAGATCTAGGGTTCTGCTCGACCAGCGATCCATCACCCCATGGATAAACCACCCGAGCGCTAGAGCACAACGAGCGGTCTTGGGAGCCTGGACTTGTCGCTTCCCGGCGCATTGCTAGCTCATGGGGCATGAAGAAAACACCATTTCTCGTGATCGCCTGCGTCGCGCTGCTTGGATGCAAGAAAGGCGGGGAGGAGAGCAACCCCCCCGAATCCGAAGCGGAGCAGGAGATGGAGCAGGCGGGTGAAGAGATCGAGGACGCGGCGGAACAGACCGGCGAGGCCGTGGAAGAAGCCGCGGAGGAGGTCGAAGACGACGTGGAGGACGCGGTCGAATAGGCCCAGGTGGGCGGGAATCCCGTGGGGAGTGGATTCCCGCCCGCGGCGGCTCGAGGCCGCTCGACGCACGCGCACGCTGTGCGTGGGCGCCCGGGGGTGGTCGTCCTTCACATCTCCGGACCGGGAGACGGAGGGTGTTCGGGAGGAGGAGGCCTCGGAACGTCGGGACCTGGGGGATCAGGCATTCGCGGGGGTTCCGGGACGGGTTTGGAGGGTCCGGGAGCGGGTGGCCGGATCTCTGGCGGATCGATGCGGGGTTGCTCGGGCAGATCGGGAGACGGAGGCGGCTCCTCGATCGGGATCTCTGTCGGGGAATCCGGAGGCGGGGGGTCGTGGCGTGGTGGATGGGGCGAAGGTGGATCGACCGCCGGGATTTCCGGTCCCGGGCGCTTCGGTCCGGGAGGGTCCGTGGGCGGAGGTACCTCCGGGCTGGCGGTGCTCCAGCGCAGCTGCGGTCGCGAGTGGTCGGAGTCGAACCCAGGCGTCGTCGTCGGCGAGGTCATCGTGCCAGGGGAGTGCAAGTCGCTCGCCAAGGCAGGTTGGTCGCGGGGTTCGAGGTGGTCGGAGACCTCGCCGGAAGGGTGGCAAGTGGGTCCGCATCCGGTGATGCCGGGGGTGGCTGCGCGTCACTCGTCCTCGAGCAGCCAGGCGACCTCGCGGCGCACGACTTCGCGGCCGCCTTGGATGACCTCCCCGTGGCACACGACGATGTGTTGAACCTCGAGCTCGAGCAGCTCGAGGGCTGCGCGCTTCATCGCGGTGCGATCGCGCGTTGCTCTCCGCCAGAGTTTACTCATGGCGGGCCGCTCGAAGGCATCCGAGACGTTCTTCAAGACGAAGCGCGTGAGGAACCCGCGCGTCTTGTGAACATTGAAGAAGTAGTCACCGACGATGAGCGTGCCGCTCCGCGCGTCGTGCAATAGGATCTCGTTGAAGGTGGGGGCTCCCCCGACGAAGATCGCGCGAAGGTCTGGACCAAACGGCGCGGCGTCGCCCTCCCCGAGCTCGCGTTCGATCGGAAGGCGCTCGAGTTTTTGGCGAAGGCCACGAGGACCCACGAGCTCCGCGCGCGGAAAGTGCCCGTGTGCAGTGCCGAGGTACTTGTTGTGGAAGAGGTTGGGTGCAAAGAGGAACCGAACCTCGCCAAGCTCACGGATCGCGGTGACCGCCTCTTGAGAGAACGCGACCGGACTGTGGAGCAGGAGGCCTCCGTCCGAGAGCCGAACGACCGTGCAGCGTACGGGGAAGTAGAAGCCGGGGCCCAACTTGAGGTCCCCTTCCACGGCCCAGATCTCGCCGAACAAGTGGCGCAGCTGCCCGGAGCTCGTCATGGAATCTAGTCAAGCATGCTTGACTAGATTCGTCAAGTTTAGTTGACTAAGTTCCATGCCCGAGGATCCGTTCGAGGCGACGCTCCGCAAGCGGAAGGCTCGGAGCGTCTTGGAGCCGTTCCTTCGCGCGGCTCGCCTCGCGAACGAGCACGCCTTGCGTCGTTTGAGCGCTCGCCACGGGCAGGCCGGCGCCGTACGCCCCGCGCACACCTCCCTCCTGCCGCACATCGAGCTCGGTGGCACGCGGCTGACGGTTCTTGCGGAACGCGTCGGCGTCTCCAAGCAGGCCGTGGCACCGCTGGTCGACGAACTCGAGGCCATGGGGGTGCTCGCGAAGGTTCCGGATCCCGCCGATGGGCGCGCCAAACTCATCGTCTTTACCGAGCTCGGGCGCAGGGGATTGCTCGAAGGTCTCGACCTCCTCCACGAGGTCGAAAAGGAGATCGGCCGCGCGATCGGACGGGAGAAGATGATCCTCCTCAAAGAGATCGTGGACGACGTGCTTCGCTATCTGGAAGCACAGTAGGATCTCGCGGCTCGCACGTGATCCTCGTTCAACGCGTCACGACATAGCCGGCGCCGTGGGCGAGGACGTTCTCGATGAAGCCGTAGGCTCCGACCGCGAAATACGCGGTGCTGACCAGCACGCCAGCGTTCCAACCTCCGCCGAAGCGCAGGCCGTGGTAGAGAAACACGAAGTATCCAAAGACGTTGATGCGGTCACCGCCCACGAGGCCCACGGCGGTCACGAGCGGCAGAAATAGCGCGAACGTCTCGAGCTTGTCCCGCGAATACCAGAGCGCGAGGGCGCCGAAGATGGCGATCCGGGCGAACTCTCGAGGCTCGTGGTGGCGAACGTAGTAGTGGCCGACCTTGAGGGTGATGTGCTCGGCGAGCAGCAGGAGCGGCAGGAGCAAGAGCGGGACCAGCAAGACCTTCCACAGCGACATCCGCCCCGTGCGAACGTACTGCGCGAGTCTGCGCGTTCCGAGGGCCACGTAGAGGAGGGCCACTTGGACGTGGGTGAGGAGCGCGAACGAGGACAGCAGGTAGAATACCTTCCACCGTTGCGCCATGAGGAGCGCGATGCAGACGAAGAGCATCGCGCACTTGAGGCGCTCCGCGGAGAGGTACAGGGCCCAGAAGTAATAGTTCGTGACGACGATGGCGACGGCCACGGAAGGCGCGGATCCCCAGCGCAGAAAGACGAGGGTGGCGAGGCCCGCGAGGCCTCCGTTGAGGACGGCCACGAACAGGTCTTTCTCGAGGACCCTCGCCGCGAGCCAGGTGAGGAGGAAGTGGCCGAGCTCGAGCGAGAGGATGTGACTCGTATAGGTACGATGGGCGTCTTCGATCGAGAGCCGAGGCATCGCCTCGTACACCGTACGATAGAGGGCCTGGTCGCCCCTGGAATAGTAAGGGCCGAGCGCGAGGCTGGCGGCCAACACCACGAGGGCGGCGACGACCGGGGCGATCCTCCAGCGGCTCGTCTGCACCGCGAATCGTTGCGCCCGGGCGGTCCTCGATGGTTGGACCCGGGAAGGTGGGGTGGCCAAGCGGGAAGGCGCCCCGATATCGCGCGCAAGGGGGCTGGCGCGAGATCGACTGCGGTCCGGCGCGTGGCGCTGGGTAGGCAACGGAACCATTATCCCACGGTCGCGGGCCTCGGCGATGATGCCCGTGCACGGCGAACGTGGGTCACCGCAACAGGGGGGCCACAGCGGTCAAACGCCGACGCAGTTCTCGCAGCCATCGCCAGGATCGGCGTTGCCGTCATCGCATTGCTCGAAGTCTGCCTGAACGATGCCATCCCCGCAGAAGGCATCGGGGACGCATCCAGGGCCGCATTCCGCATAGCCGCCGTCGTTGACCCCGTCATCGCACAGCTCATTGGGGGTGACCACGTCGTCCCCACAAATCGAGTCACAGCGGCTGCTTTGCCCTGCGAGTCCAGAAACGCGCAGCCGGAACGAGGACGCGTCGCGCTTTCGTTCCGCATGGAATACGTTGGCCCGGTAGAGCTGCCCCGCCACCAAACCGAAGTCGTCTGCGCTGCCCGCGTTCATCGTGGCCGCCCCGTCGAGCGGAACATGGATGCCCCCGAGATCGATGGCCAAGATTCCGTTGATGAAGACCCAGATATCGTCGTCTCCGGACACGCGAATCGCGAGCGGGTTCGATGGGTCGTGAACGAACCAGAACGTGAACTCGCTCGTGAAGTAGAAGTTGTGCAAGGCCGGTACGCCGAGCACATCGCTCTCCCAAGGAAACCCGAGATATCCATACGTATCGGGGAGACGTGCGGCGTAGGTCTCCTCGTCGCCGAGGCCATCCAGAGGAAAGAACAGCGGGGAGCCATCGTAGAGGGCGTAGGAGCCGGACTCTGGCAGCTCGGTGCTCCAACGCTCGCCGTGTTGGCCCCAACGGTTTCCATAGGCGTTTCCACCATCGGAGAAGAGGAGGAGTGAACCGTAGGTCGTCGTGTTGAGCGCGGGCGTATCGCGAAACCATGCCTCGAAGCTCTCGCTGGACGCGCAGTTTCCGGCGGCCCACTCGGGCTTGCCGTCGCCATTCAATGTGGAACCGACCATCCCGCGCGTCGCCTTCGTGGTTGGGTCGAAGAATGGCGTGCCATCGGAGTTCTGCCCGTCGGGTTCCGCATCGGTCACGCAGGGCGAGTCGTCCGCGGGTTCGAAGTCTTCGTGTTCGCTCGTGAAGTCGCGGTAGACGACCGTCAGACGAACGGTGCATTCACCCTCGACGAGCTCGCATGGATTTGGGTCCGCTGCACAAGTGTAGCCGGACTCGACCATGCACAGCGCCGAACATCCGTCGCCGTCTTGCCCGTTCCCGTCGTCGCAATCCTCCGTCCACGTGCGCAGCCCGTCGCCGCAGAACGAGGTGCACGCTCCAAACGCGGGGCAGCTGGGCTCCGCTTGGCAAAACGCGCTGCACCCATCGAAAGGCAGGATATTCCCGTCGTCGCAAGTCTCTGCGCCCTCCGTGCGCGCGTTTCCGCAGAGCGATGGGGAACAGGCGCTCGCTTCCCCGGAGACGGATTCGCACGTGAACCCGGGCTCGACGAAGCAGGTGCGGTCGCATCCGTCTCCATCTTCACGGTTGCCGTCGTCACAGCGCTCCGTCGCGGAGACCTCGGCATCGCCGCACAATGACGTGGGGCCACAATCCGTCGCACAGCCCTCACTGTCCGTGTCGTCACACGCTTCCCCGTCCGGGCAACCCGTGCCCGACTCCGAACCCGACGTGTGTGACGTCTCTGGGCCACCTGAGGACTCCGCATCGCGCTCGGAGGTCGCTCCGGTCGATTCGCTGCCAGACGCGGCCGAGGTCGCAGGGTCGTCCAGGGAGGTCGAATCCTCCACAATTTCTCCGGTCGCGACGGACGTCGAGGTCGAGTCGTTCCCCCCTCTTTGCATCGGCGCATCGGGATCGAAGCAGCCAAAGGTGGCGCTGAACAAGAGTCCGAAGCTGCTGCGGCACGAGCGAAGGCGCACGGGCCATCGTCGATCACGCGGGGACACATCGTCTACTGTTCTGACCGAACAATCCGAGCTCGGGCTTGCCCACGAACTCGGGGAGCAAAGACTCGCTACCCAGTCTTTGTCGACTCGTGCCCGTCCTACGGCTTGTTGGCCAAGAAGAAGGCGACGCTGGATTTTGCGCCAACCTCGGGGGCCACGAGATCGACGAACCCTGCGCCGGTGATCTCTGCGGCGAGGGTGCGCTTGTCGACGCTCTTGACCATGGGGGCTTTGCCTAGCGCCCGCATCACGCGGATGATGGGTGCATACGGAACCCAGGATTCGCGCAGACACACGGTGGAGGACACGAAGAACCCGCCGGGGCGGAGGAGACCCAAGATTTTACTGAGGACCGCGCTTCGATCATCGACGAGGTGCAGCAGGCTGTAGGCGCAGATCCCTTCGAGGCTCCCGGGCTCGAAGGTGGCAAACGTCTCATCGAAGGGGCCGACGTGAAAGGAGACGTTCTCGATGCCCTGGCTTTGGGCCTTTCCACGGGCGATGCGGATCATCTCGCTCGAGACGTCGAGCCCGTGGACATGGCGGCCATTGGGCGCGAGCCTGAGCACGAGCGAACCGGTACCGCAGCCGATGTCGAGCACGACCGATTGCGGCGTCATGCGAGCTTTGGTCAGCTCGATCTTGCGTTCGAACGCCTCGGGGTTCGCGACCGGTTGCTTGGAGTATTTCTCGGCAAGGTTGTCCCAGAAGGCGGCGTTCGGAGCCATGAGGTTCTCGCGCACCGCATGGTAGGCCACGCTCGTGTCACGCGGCGAAAATTAGCGGGGCCGTGGTCGCAGGCCTTCGAGCAGCAGACGCACCGCATCGTCGATGATGCGCTCGGCGTGCGCCCCCTGCAGGTTGGCCGCGATTTGGGGATCGCTCACGAGGTCGACGAGCCCAACTCCGGCGTGTCCAAGGAGCAGCTCGGGTAGACCCTGCCCCAGCACCAGGCCGACGACGCGTCCAACGAGATCGAGGTCGAGGTCGTCCCGGATCTCCCCGGCGTCGCGCATGCGCGCGAGCATGGCAACGAAGCGCTCCTGCCCGATCGCCCGCACCTCGCGATAGAGCTCGCGGAGTTGGGGATCGGACGTTGGTTGCGTCACGGCACCCGCGACGGCCGCGAGCACGGGGTTGTCGAGCAGGAAGCGCACCCCCGAGCGGACGAGCGAGCGCAAGAGGTCCCCGAGGTCGCTCGGTAGCGCCGTGGGGTCCGCGAGCGGAGAGGCCGCGACGCGCCGCCGCGGCACCTCCTCCGTGAGGAGCCAGCGGTAGAGGTCGAACTTGTCCTCGAAGTACTGATAGAGGCTGCCCTTCGCGATGCCGGCGCGCACGACGATCCGCGAGAGCGACGCGCGGTGATAGGGGTGCTCCGCGAACTCCCGTAGCGCGAGCTCCACCACCGCTTCGCGCTTGGCCGCGGGAAGGTTGAAGAACGTTGGTTTGGGCATGCGACGCTCGACGGAACGCTTTGACCTTGCCATTGTGACCGATCGGTCATATGACTGTCGAGTCACTTCAGAAAGGCACGCCGATGACCCGAATTCAAGCGTTTCGCGCGTTTCGCACCGCTCTCCGTGAGGGGCGGCTCGGGGACGCTGCCCTCCTCAAGGCCGAGGCGTTCGGCGGGGGGCAAGTGAGTCGGGAAACGACCGCCCGGCTGCTCGCGCTCGGGGCGTTTCCCGATGTCGATCCTGGGCCGCTCCGGCTGCTCCCGCGCGGCTCGCTTGGCCGCGAGTACGTGGAGTTGCTCGATGCGAACGGTCTGACCCCGTTCCGCGTGAGCCCGCAGATCGACCCGGCGCTGCTCGAGCGCCACGTCTTCGTGGCGCGCTACAGCCTGGTCCACGATGCCGTGCATGTCCTCACCGGCTTCGATACCTCGTGGGCGGGAGAACTCGGCGTATGGTCGTTCATCGCCGCGCAGCGCTACTCGCCTGCGCACTTCATCGCGGTTGCGCTCGCGTGCATCCTCTATCCGCTCTACGATGTGCGCCAGATTCCCCGCCTATGGCGAAATCTCCGGCTTGGCTTTCGGATGGGTCGGCGCGCGCGACCGGTGCTCTTCGTGCCCTACGATAGGCAGTGGGGGCGATCGGTCGCGGAGCTCCGGACGGAGTTGCAGATCGAACCGTCGACGGAGCTGCAGGTCGTGACACGGATCGTCGGCACACCCTCGCCCGCCTGACCGGGCGCCAATACGACCAACGCATCCCGCCACAGCGCGGCATCCGAAGGGAACGCGCGCGCTGACCGGGGTCCCTACTGGATCCGCAGGCTGTCGACCGAAGCTTTCAGGGCTGCGGAGACGCGCGGCCAAGCTTGCGGTGTCGAGGTGGCCGTCACGAGGTACACCCTCGCGCCGCGCTTTTGGGCGCGCGCGTACCACATGAGGGCGCGGCCCTGCATGTTCCCCTTGTATTCGAACGTCACCGTCGATGGGTCGTCGCGGCGCTCCGAGACGATCTCGATCCCGAGCGTGTCGAACTGTGACCGCGAAAGTGTCATGTACTCGTCGATCGTTCCCTTGTACGCCTGAATCTGCACGTTGACGTTCGGCGCGAAGCCATCGATGGGTGGCATCTGCATCGTGAACGGCATCCAGTGGGCTGCGTCGAGATCTCCAGGAAGCGGATCGATCGTGAACTTCGCCGGGCTGTACTGCACCGCGACCTCGCGGGCGGTCGCTCCGACGCCCGCGCCCAAGCCAAGCAACACCGCCGCCATGAGGACCGATTTCATTGCGTTCCTTGTACCGGTGATCCGGACCCGGGCGGAGGATTTCGGACGCGCGCAAATCGCTCCACGGGCTCCCAAGGGAGGCAATCACTTCGTCGGAGCGATCGACGAGGTCGCCATCTGGATGAGAGCCCGGGACGCGGACGAGATCTAGGCGTTGGCTTCGCTATGAAGCGGTTTCGGAACGGACCACCCGCGCGCCTCGACCTGCCCCTCGCTCCGAATGGACTTGTCGCCCGGCGTCGCGAGGACCAAGCTCGATTGCGTATGCTTCTCTCTTCGTTGCCTCACCGTGGCTACGTCTGTCATGCGTTCTCGTACGCGGTGATCCTTTCGGGGTGCGGCTCCGATGACGTCGCAGGAGATGCCGACGAGAGCTCGACGACGGGGAAACACGAGCCAGCGACGGGGACCGTCGGCGGCCCGACGACGACGACGAGCGCAGAGACCAGCACGACGGGGGAACTGTCGAGCGGAGGTCCGAGCGGAACCTCGGACGATCCCGGGACCGAGACCGGGAGCAGCGGCAACTCCAGCCTTGGCGGGGAATCCAGCAGCGGACTCGACGGGGACGACGATTCGTCGAGCGGCGCGCAGCCCCCGGAGCGCGTCAATCTGATCGTGAACGGGAGCTTCGAGGAGGGCCGGGAACCCTGGCTGGATTTTGGCTACACATACTTCTCGATCAGCGAGGAACAGGCTCGTTCCGGCACCTACAGTGGGTTTGTCGGGGATAGAACCGCCAGCTTCGAGAGCATCTCCTACGACCTGTCCGAGACGCTGGAACAGGGTCGAGACTACGAGATCTCGATCTGGGCGCGGTCGGACAAGCTGAGCTCCACCGCATTCAATCTTGCGATGGAGCAGCGGTGTTCGGCCATCTCGGACGCGTCCACCTTCACGACCTTGACCTCGCAGATGATCACCGATGAGGCGTGGACGCAGGTCATCGCCACGTATTGGGTCGAACCTTGCGACTCGTCGCCCCTGCTGCGTCTCTATTTCGACGTCGCCGTCGAGGCGGACATCTACGTCGATGATCTGGTCGTGTACGCGGATTAGGACGGCCGCTACCGCGAGGTGAACGCAGCGAGCACCTGGTACGCCACGTCTTCGCTGGCGTCCCCTTGCCCGTGGCTACCCATCCAGACCTCCGCGAACGTCCGGCGCTGTTCCGCCGCCGCGCCGTTGAGCTCCAGTGCGATGACCCCTGCGATCCGGCAGAGCGGTGCAGGCAAGGGGAAGTCCTTGCGCTGCAGCGCGTTCTCGACAGCGCGCCACAGGCGTTCACCCTCGCGCCGTGACAGGGCGTCCAGCAGCTCGACCGAGAGGCGGATGTCTTCGGGCGCGTCTCCGGAGGCCGTGCGTTGGACCTCCTTCCACCAGGCGCTCTCGTGGACGACCGCGTGCGGTGAGGTCTGGCGGTACACCTCGTAGACGGCGGCGATCCATTGCGACCAACTCCAGTCGCGGGGCGGAGCGTCGCGGACTTCCTTGTAGCGCGTCATGACGGTGCCGCTGATGTGCTCCGGGGCGAGGATGTCCTCGTCGGAGAACCGCCGCAGGAGGAACATGGCTTGCTCGGACTCGCGGAGGATGTGTGGCTCGCGGCGATCGCCGATGCCTCCGGTGGGATAGGGACGGATCTCGATGTCCCCGAGCACCGGGAGCAACGGCGCAGGGGTCCAACGGAGGGCATGGAGGAACTCGGCGGAGGACCGCAAGAAGCGCTCTCGCTCGGCTCCGGTGTCGAGGAGCGGCATGGCGTCACTGTTGGCGGGTCGACCCTGCAGGAAGGGGTGTAGGAGCGTTCGGTTCGCGGCGATCAGCGCGTCGATTTGGCCGATGTCGTGGATCCCGAGCAGCTCGAAAGATTCGCGCGCGCGCGGCCAGGTGAGCGGTGCGGGATCGAGGGCGCCGATGGGTCCGTCGGCGCGCGAGATGATGACCCAGTCGCGTTGGCCGATGCGCAAGACGAGGTAGTCCTCGAACTCCTGATCGATCGCGGCCAAGACCGTGAGCAGGAGCTCGTCGCTGAGCTCGTAGCCCTGGATCCACTGGGCCAAGATGCCGCCGGGTTTCAGGTAGCGCTTGGTCTCCTGGTAGAACTCGGTGGTGAACAAACTCGCGACGCCGCTGACCCAAGGGTTGGTGGGCTCGGAGATGATGAAGTCGTAGCGATCGCCGGCGGCGGCGAAATACGCTTTGGCGTCGTCGAACCAGATGTGGCTGCGGGGGTCGGTGTAAGCGCGGTAGTTCACCGGCATGAAGAACCGGGCGCCTCGGACCATCTCCGGCTCGATCTCGATGGTGTCCAAGCGCTGGAGCACGGGGGAGCCCAGGATCGTGTGGCAGGTGACGCCCGATCCGAAGCCGATCAGGGCGCCGTTCGTCGCCTGGGGGTTCACCATGAGCGGCAGGAGACCTACGAGGAACTGGTTGGGCTCGTCGCCGGCGATGTCGGGACCGATCCATGGATCGCGGTCCTTGGGCCAGCGATCGAGCACGACGGAGGCATCGGGCTTGCCGTTCGTATAGATGATGCGATAGCCGACGTGCTCCGTATTCTCCACGACCGTGACGCTGGCGGTCCGGCCGTCGATGTACGAGAGCAAGTCGTAGGTGTCGGGCAGGACGGTGCGGCCGTGCCGAAACACGGTGGAGGTGAGCACCATGGGGTCGATGGGAAACATCAAGCCAGAGGCGGTCACGAACACGGTGCCGATGGCGGCTCGCGACAGCAGCGTAGGGGTGAGCGCGTTGGCGCGCCGCGCCCGGAGCTCGCCGCGGATGAGCCACAACGCGAGCATCATGTCGATGAAGGCGCCGCACACGATGGCGCCCTTGACCCCGATGAGCGGGAGGAGGATGAGGCCGGCCGTGACGGCGCCGCCGATCGCACCGAGCGTGTTCACGCTGTAGACATGGCCGACGGCGGCCTCGGGCTGCCCCCGCTTGAGCATGACGTGGGTGAGGAGCGGCAGGGTCATGCCGGCGCAAAACGTCGCCGGCAACATGATGAGGAGGCACAACGCGTAGCGCAGGACGTTGAACTCGTACCACTGCGCGAGGACGCGTTGTTCGTCGCCCATCATCCATCCCATCGCCCCGACGGCGAGCAGGTAGGCGGGCAGCGTCGCGATGGCGGCGACGCCCATCACCATCTGCACGATCGCCAACGTCAGCTCCGGCCGGCGGAATCGGTCCATGCGCTTGCGCACCCAAAGACCGCCGAGGGCGAGGCCGAACACGAACGCGGAGAGCATGACCTCGAACGAATGGGTCGCGCTGCCGAGGATCATCGAGAGCAGGCGAATCCACCCGATCTCGTACATGAACGACGAGAGTCCGGTCCCGAAAGCGACACCCAGGTAGAGCGTGACCATCCCGGGCGGTAGGTGACGCTCCTGCGCGCTCACGCTGCCCTCCAAGGGAGGCGTGGCCGTACGATCGCGCATGGCCAGCAGCATGATGATCACGTTGAGCGCCGCCGCGACCATGAGGGCGCCTGGGAGTCCCACCGTGGGGACGAGCCCGAAGCCGCTGACGAGGGCGCCCAGGGACGCACCGATCGAGTTGCTGAAGTAAAGCAGCGCCAGGATCTCGCCGCTGCGGCCTCGCTCGCGCCGCAAGATCCCCACGCTCATCATGGGGAACGTCGTGCCGAGCAGCACGCAAGGCGGGAGGATGAGTGCGGCTGCGATCGCCCACTTGGCGGCCTCCACGGACGTTCCTCCCGGAAGGGCGGGGAACACCACGTCGTAGGCCAGGCGCGCCGCGAGCTCGAAGAGGTGCGGGAAGGCGAGCGCGTAGAGGCCGATCAAGCCCTCGATGAGTCCGTAGGCCATGATCGGCCGCCGGATCCGGCGAAGCCATCCTCCGCTGAGGAGCGCGCCCAGGGACATGCCGCCCATGAACAGGCTCAGCACGAGGATTTGGGCGGTCGCGGCGCTGCCGACGAGCTGCTTGATGTAGCGCGACCAGATCGACTCGTAGATGAGCCCGCTCGCCCCGGACGCGAAAAACAGAAGAAACAGGAGTCGGAAGCGATGCAGCGAGGAAGGCGACCCGACCATCGCCGCCGACCATAGCGGCCCGGCTCGCCCGCGCGCTACAGGGATCCGCCGCGTTTTATGTCGGCGGACCCGTGGGCCTACCTGGTATCATGTCGGCGGACCATGAAATACGTCGCCAAGCATGGGATGTCCGACCTCGGGCGGATGCGGATCGTCATCGACAAGGCCTACGAGTCCTATGCGGCCCGGTTGTCGGATTTCAGCCCTACCATCGAGTGGCGGGGTGACCGGCAGGCGGTCGTCTCCTTCACGGTGCTGAAGAAGAAGATCGAGGCCCAGTTCAACGTCGACGAGCAGAACGTGGAAATCTCCGGGGACGTCCCCTTTCTGTTCAAGCCCTTCCAAGGCCGGATCGAGAAGGTGCTCGGTGAAGAGATGGAGAAGTGGCTCGCCAAGGAACGCGCAGGCGAGCTCTAGTCGGTCGGCGCTCTAGCGGCAGATCGCGTCGCTGTCGAACTCGGCGTCGTAGTCGACGCCTTCGACCTCGAATCCGCGGGTCCTGGCGTATTCGCGCATGAAGAGCTCGTAGAGGCGGAGATCGAGCGTGCTCCCCACGGTCGCGGCCGTGTAGCGCTCCGCCATCGCACCTTGGACGGCCGCGGTGAGCTCTCGGTCGTCCATGCGCACGAGCCCCGCTTCATCCACGACGGGGGTGGCCCCGAGCTTCTCGGTGAATAGACGGAGCATCGACGCGAGCGGGTCCTCGAAGTCTTGCTGCATCACGTCCTGCAGATGGGCGAGATAGAGGGGGACGCCCGGGATCCCGCCCGATGCTTCCGTGACCACCGCAGGCCCGAGCACCGCGAGCGCGCGCCCACCCACTGCGTTGGCAAGCCGGGCATCGAGCACCCCGGTTTCGAACTCGAGATCGGCCTTGGCCAATCCAATCAACCCCTGGCGATAGATCCCTTCGTTGAGGGGATTTCCGCGATAGCTGATCGTGAGGAGCTCGAAGCCTTCGGCGAGCACGCCCGCGGAGAGCAGGCGCTCGATCCAGCGCGAGACGATGCCCCCGCCCATGACGAAGATCGTCTGGATCGCCTCCTCGGGCGTTCCTGGGGGGATCTCGAGCTCGCCGATGCGAGGGCCCACGCCGGCTTCCGGATCGGCCGCGGAGAAGTTCTTGACCGCGACCGTCTTCCCGAGCGGTCGCAAGGCGCTCGCGATCGTTTTCCCGGTGCGGGGATCCGTCGCGCGCGGGGCGGCGAGCGCCCAGACGAGGCCACGGATCTTCCCGCCAAAGCGCTCGCGGATTTCGGCGATCACCTGGTCTTGGAGCGCCGGCGAAAATGCGTCTCCCACGAGGCTGTGGGCGAGGACGCCGGTTCGCCCGAGCTCACGCTCCAGGGCGAGGGAGCGGTGGAACCCAGGCGATCCGAGCTTGCGGATCTTGTTGTTGCTCTCGGGCGCGGGGGTGGGGTCGAACGAGACGTTCAACGTGGGGGCGCCGTAGGTGCCGCCCAGCACGGCCCGCGCCGCGCTTCCAAAGCCGCCCGAGCCGCCGACGATCACCCACGCGCCGCGTCCGTCGTCCCGACCCGCATGCGGATGCGCGGCGGCGCGGGCAAGCATCGCCTCGGCGCTGCGCTGCGTCCCAACCGGGTGGAAGTTCCCAGGGTGGATCACGTTGCCCAGACTCGGGACGAAGCGGTACTGGAACTTGGGGAGCGCGATCTGCATGCTCGCCAGCGTGTACCATAGGGCGGTGCGTGCTCGCAGCTGCCTCCTGGCGATCGCCTTTGCCGCGGACCTCGGTTGCGCGCCCAAGGGCGCGACCCTGCGCCGCGACTTCGAGGGCGACGCACGATCGGTCCGCACGCCGGAGCTCCAGGTCATGTTGCGCCGCATCAGCTACGAGGCGCGCAACGTGCTCTTGCACGTCGAGTTCCACAACGTGGGCGCCGAACCGATCCAGATCGAGACTGCAGGTGTCTTGCTCGCCTACCAGGAGCTCGAGCTTCCACCCGCGACCGACCTCGGGCCTCCCGTTCCGCGGGCGATGGAGGTCCCTGCCGGCGCCACGCGAGAGATCTGGCTGGCGTACGTCTGCGGTGGCTTGATGCGGCACGACGGCGACCTGGTCGTGCGAACCGTGAAGCGAGGCGGGGAGTACCTGCCTGCGGTGAAGCTGCCAATCCCCTCCGCCCCCGTCGCCAACCTCGACGAATGACGTCCCTTCTCGGTCCCGCGCCGCGCACGAGCCGGGCTGGGTCCACGTGCGTCGGCCCCGGGCAGTCCACCGCAAGCAAAGTGCGCGCTCGCGGCATCAACCTTCCCCGCGTGCGGTCGATGGTGCGTCGCAAGCATGACCGATGCGCTCTACCAGGGGGAGAACTTCGAGGCGCGTGTCGATGGCACGGAGCTCGCGATTCTCCGGGTGTGGCGACGTCCCGACTTGACCCTGGCGCAGGGAGCGGAGCTCTCGCAACAGATGGCCGAGATCGTCTCGATGTTGCTTTGGGAAGGGCACCCCGTCCTGCTGGACGTGCGTGAGGCTCCCACGGTGGTGGGTCCGGTGACGCAGCGGTCGCTGTCCGACATGATCGATACGGCTCGGGACGCGAAGCGGCGCTTCGCGATCCTCGTCGGCCACCCGATGCAGGAGCTCCAGCTGAGCCGATTGGTCCGTCAGGGTGGACACGCCTACGCGGGGGTCTTCGACGAGCTCGAGTCCGCGGAGACGTGGTTGCGGAGCTCTCCCGGCGGGTTCACGCGCGAGAGCATGCGCGACTTCTACTAGGATCGGTCGTCAGGGATCGGTCGCTGGGGTCTGCCGTTGCGCGTGAACCGCCACGTGGGGTGGGCCATATCACGCGGTGACGCGCCATGCTATGCCGCGGTCCGAGCATGCGCCTGCTGCGATCGTCGAAGCGATGAGCGTGAAGCACTCCGAACAGGCCAAGACGCTGGTCATTGGTCGCGCCCTGGCCACGCTCGGCGAGTCCCTGATTCCGCTCGTGATCGTCCGATTGCTGGGCAAGGCCGACGTGGGCGATCTCGCGGCTGCGCTCGCGATCCAGCATATGGTCGGCGTCATCTGTGGGCTCGGGATGGGCAACGCCGTGATGTACTTCATCCCCGGCAAGAGTCCCGGCGCTCGGCGGGCGCTCGCCTATCGTCATCTCTGGATCCTGGGACAGCTCGGCGCGGTGGCGGGGGCGATCGCTTTGGTGATCGGCTTGCTGAGCGTCGCGGGGCAGGGGGCGCTGCGCTCCTCGTTCGACATGCTCGGCGGCGGGAAGCCGGTCTCGCTCGTCTATCTCTGCGGCCTTGCGCTTCTACCCATCGTCGATCTCCCCGCACGCGTCACGCCCAACTTGTTCATCGTCGAGCAGCGCGCGACGCTCGCAGCCAATGCAGCGATCGCCAAGTCGTTGGGCATGACCGCCGCGACCCTCATTCCAGCGGCGCTCGGCCTCTCGGTTTGGTGGGTCGTGGGCTCGATGGTCGTGTTCGGCTGGGTCTACTTCGCGGGTCTCGTCCTGGCCTTGCGCCACGTCTACGCCGGGCGCCCGGTCGAGCGCGCCGACGTGAGCTCGCGCGAGATCTTGCGGTTCGCGCTACCGCTGGGCGCAACCGACATGGTCTCGATCTTGACGGGACGCCTCGATACGCTGCTCGTCGTCACGTTCCTCAGCACGACCGCCGTGGCCGAGTATCAAACGGGAGCGTTCCAGATCCCGTTTCTCACGACCATCGCGTACAGCGTCGGGGCCGTCTACACACCCGCGTTCCGCGAGCACTTCTCGGCCGGCGAACCGCGTGAGGCCCTGAAGCTGTGGCGTACCTCGGCCGAGAAGGTGAGCCTACTCGTCGTCCCCGTGTCGCTGATCTTCTTCGTGGCGGCGCCAGATGTCATCGCGTTGCTCTTCACGGAGGAGTACCTGGCCGCGGTCCCTGTGTTCCGTTGTTATCTGGTGCTGACCGTCGCGCGGGTGACCACGTTTGGCAACGTGCTCGTGGCGGCAGGGAAGCCGCGGTGGGTGTTCCACTGCGCCGCGCTGACGCTTGGGACCCATGTCCTTTTGAGTGTGCCCCTGCTGTTTGCCTTCGGCTTCGTGGGTCCCGCGCTCGGAGCCGCCCTCACGGTCTGGCCTTCCGTGCTCTACTACTGCGGATACATCGCACGCGCGTCCGGCGTGCGTCTGCGAGAGACCTTTCCCTGGCTTCACTACGCCACGACCTTCGCGGTCGCGGCCGTGGCCGGGCTGGCGGCGTGGCAGTGCACGAGGCTCGTCGAGGGGAATGAGCTCGTGGACCGTCTGTCGCGGCTCGGAATCGCGACCGTCGTCCAGATCGGTGGGTTTCTTCTCCTTGCGGGACTCCTCGGCCTCGTGAAGCGCAGCGACCTGCGGTTTCTGCTGAAACGCCGAGGCGGCGCCGACACGCTCCCGAGCGGTTGAGGCGTCGACCCGCGCGAAGACCGCTTGGCGTAGCGCGCAGACCCAGCCCCGGCGGACCTACGCAGGTGCGCACGTCGTTCGTCGACCTTGTCGCGGGCGCGCTCCCTCCGCTATCGTCCAATGCAGCCTCACGACCATGCACTCTGCTCTTGGCTTCGGTCGCTTCATGATTCTCGGTGGCTCGGCCCTTTGGGTCCTCGCTTGTGGCGACGACGCGACGACCGAAGACGACGAGACGACGTACGTCACCTGGTCGGGCTCGGAGGCGAACGACAGTACGCAGTCCTCGGGTTCGGGTTCGAGTTCGAGTTCGTCCACGACCTCGGCCGACACGGGGACGGGCTCGGGCACCGGAACCTCGAGCTCTGGCTCGTCCACGGGCAGCGGCAGCACGAGCACCGGCAGCACGAGCACCGGAGGCACGAGCAGCGGCGGCACGGAGGACTCGAGCACGAGCACGGAGACCTCCGGGGATCCCGGGTCGAGTGGGCCCGGCGGGGAAGAGGGATCCGAGACGGGTCCACCCGCCGAATGTGAAGACCCCACGTGGTGGAACACCGACTTCACGCATCGGGTACAGCTCGAGATCGACAACTCCATCGCCGCGCAACCAATCCAAAACTTTCCCGTGCTCGTCCGGCTGCACCCCTCGTGGTTCGACTACGACGCAGCGTCCCCCACGGGAGACGACCTCCGCTTCCGCTCGGAAGCAGGTACGTTCGCCTTGAACTACGAGATCGATCATTGGGAGCCCGGCGGGGTCTCGGCGATCTGGGTCGAGTATCCGGAGCTGCCGCTCGGCGATGGCCCGACGGCGGGGTTGTGGCTCTACTACGGCAACCCCGAGGCGGCCCCTGCCTCCGATGGTCCCGACGTCTTCGGGCGCTTCGCGATGGTCAACCACCTGAGCACCGAGCTGCTCGATAGCGTGGCTCACCGTGACGCGGTCACCCCGGAGGGTTTCGGGACCCCCGCGGCGTGCACGGACGATTGCGAGCCGCTCGTCGGGGAGGCCCAAAGCTTCAATGCGGCCGAAGACGACGCGCTGGAGCTCACGGACTCGGAGACCATGACGTTCTGGGGCAACGAGGTCCGACTCTCCGTATCCTTCTGGTTGCGCACGACCGAGATCGATCGCGTGAACGGTTGGACACCGATCGTCTCGAAGGCGGAGTCCGCCTGGCGGATTCAGCAGCACGCCAACAACACCTGGCCATCTTTTGATTTCGACTGCATCCAGGACACGGCGGGCATGCCCACGTGTGGTCCGGAGGTCGATGCGTACGGCAACTACCACGTCCCGGCTTCGACCGGGAACTACGCCGATGGCGATTGGCACCACGTGGCGGTTTCGGTCGACTATCCGGTGGGCGCGCGCTGGGGTCCGATCGACCGTCCGTTCATCGTGCGGATCTACTTCGATGGGACCTTGCGCAACGAGGTCACGTTTGCGGGCAGTCTGGAGTACACAACCGAGACCCCGCCACCGGCGGCGCTCTTCAACTACGAACCAAACGTTCCCATCACCCTCGCCATGAAGGCGGATCAGCCCACGGGTGCGTTCTTCCACGGCGACATCGACGAGCTGCGGATGAGCGAAGAGGGCTTGAGCGCCAGCTGGTATGGTGCCGAATATCGTATCGTCCGCGGCAACGCGCTCACGGTTCGCACACCGGAGACGTGCCCTCCTGTCGCGCAGGAGTGAACTCCGAATGCACGCCGCAGGCCGTCGTTCGAAGGACTTGAGGCCGGGGGTCGTCGGCACGCCCGGCGCGCTCTTCGGGCTCGTTGCGCTTGCCGGCTGCTTGCCTCCCGAGCCGCCGTTCCCGACGGTTCCGAGCACGACGACCAGCATGACCATGACCACCTCCGTCGGGGATGGTCCGACCACGAGCGGAAGCACTTCGGACGTCACGGCTGACGCGGGGACCGAGAGTACGACCACCGTGACCTCCGGAACCGAGACCGGCGGAGAGACGAGTGGCGAGACCGCTGGAGAAACCGCGATGGGGACGGAGACCCAGACCGGGTTCGCTTCGGACGATGAAAGTTCTACGGAGGGTACGGAGGCTGCCGCGGATTCCGCGTCGAGCTCGACGGGGTTCGATGGACCATGGTGGGAACTTGCGTGGCCATGCCGTACGCCCTTCACGGTCACGCCCGTGGGCTTCCTCGGCGCGGTGACCGATGGCGTCGTGTTGTTGCGCGTACCCTCGAGCGCGCTCGACCCTGCGTTCGCGCTCCCCACAGGCGAGGACGTCCGCTTGCTGGCGTCGGACGACATGACGGCGCTCCCGTTCGAGGTCGATGAGTGGGATCCGACCGGTGAGTCGACGGTCTGGCTCGGCGTCGAAGCGCTGCAAGCCGAGGTGGCCGTGTCTGGCTGGCTCTACTACGGGAATCCGGAGCCCGCGTTCTCGGTCCAATCCCTGTCACCTTGGAGCGCGACGCATGCGGTCCTCCACCTGGGAGAAGACCTCCGCGACTCGGCCGAGAATCACCACGGGGTGGTCTTCACCGACCCGCCGACCACGGCCGGCGTCGTCTCCCGAGCGCGACAATTTCGGGAGATTCTGACCGAGCGCCTGGTTCGGTTGTCGGATTCACGCGACTTCGACTTCGAGAACGGCTTCTCGTTGTCCTTTTGGGGACAGGTCCGACCCGGCAACAACGGGCAGCGCCGGCGCGGATTCCTGGGGTCGAGCGGCTGGGGCTTGGAGGCCTATGACTACAGCGCCAGCTTTCCCGAGCGCTCGCCCATGGAGCTCCGACTTCGTCATCGGTGCATCACCGGCGAGGAAGGCTGCCCGGAAGACGAGGACGACGAGATCCTGGTCTCGGACAGCGAAGCGGAGGTCGCCGTGTGGCATCACTACGGCATCACGTACTCGCCGGGCGAGATGATTCTCTACGTCGACGGTGCCGTGGCACACACGGCGCCCACCGTGGGGCCCATGGCCGCGCCCGTCCACGACCTCACGCTCGGGACGGACCCGGGGGTCGCGATCGGCTTGTTCGGGGAGCTCGATGAGTTCCGCTTCTCGGACGACGCCTGGTCTCCGGAGCGTTTCGCAGCGGACTACGCCACGATGACCCAAGACTTCGTGACGTTTGGCGCGACCGAGTGCTGGTGACGCGGGGCTCGACTACGGCACGACGCAGGCGGCGTGCCATGGCCCGTAGCAGGCACCCGGCTGCGACACGGTGAGGGTCCCGAATCGCCCGGCTCCGTCTCCGACGACGGTAAACGCTTGGATCTCTTCGCCGTCGCTCTCCCTGGAGATGGACACCTCGGTCGTGGCCGCGGTGATGTCGAGGGTCACGACGTAGTCGATGCCGAACGTCCAACCCTCGGTCGTAAGGTCCTCCGGACCCAACACGACGGTGGCACGGTCCGTATCGAAGTTGCAGAGGAGATCGGGGAGCGTGAGTTCGTCCGCCGATGGGCTGTCGATGCGCTTGACGAGCATCCCCCCGGGCCACACGTTTTCTCCGCCATCGGGGCAGACCGGGTCGGGCGCGGAGGGTTGGCTCTGGGACGTGCGCTTCCAGGTGAAGTAGTAGAAGTGCGAGGCGTCTTGGGCCCCCCAGACGAAGCCGATGTTGTCGTCGTCGTCGAAGTCGTTCACGCGCAGCATGCCTTCGAGCCGCGTGCCCTGGATGTGTACGTCGCAAAGGTGCAGGCCTACGTCGCCGCCGCTCGTACACACCTGCGTGCCCGTGGGATCGAACGTGAGCTCGGGCGCGGCCTCGACGGTGAGGTCGAGCGCGATGAGCTCACAGCGGGTCTGCAGGCCATAGGGGGTATCGACGGTCACCGTGACCGTGTCCGTGGCGGTGGTGGTTCCGTCGTCGACCGTCACCGCATACGAGGCCAGGTCTGGGACCGAAGCGATGGGATTGGCGGCATCCGAAGCGGTGAGTCCATCCGTCGGAGTCCACGCGTAGGTGTATGAACCGGTGCCGCCCGACGCCGTGGCCAAGAGTTGCGCGCCCTCGCTGGATGCGGTGACGCACGTCCCCGCATCGACGGCGAGGCACGCCGACACGACGGCCGAAGCATCGTCGCAGTCGGAGCCATTGTCCGCGTTGGGATGCTCGCTCTGTGCATCGAGGTCGCCCAGGCCATCGCCGTCGCCGTCGAGCGTGCAAAGCTGCGGCTCCAAGGTGGCGGCGCCCGGGAAGATATCGGCGCGATCGTCCGCACAATCCGTGCCGTTCTCCGCGGCGGGGTTGCGGTCTTCGGCTTGCTCATCGCCAAAGCCATCGCCGTCGGCGTCGAACGTGCAAAGGCCCGGCTCGTGTTCTGCCCCCGGGCGCAGGTAGGCATCGGCATCGTCACAATCGCTGCCTGCGTCGGCCTCGGGAGCGCTCGCGGGTGCAGCGGAATCTCCGAACCCATCCCCGTCGCGATCGACGGTACAGAGGTCGGGCTCTCGCACGGCCGCGCCGGGATGGACCGCCGCATCGGCGTCGGAGCAATCTTCGCCGTTGTCTACGTAGTCGCCCGGCAAGCCGTCCATGCAGCGGGTGGGATCGCCAAAGCCATCGCCATCGCCGTCGATGCAGCGCACCGTGTCGCACGGGGTGATCGCCGGAATCTCCGGGTCGTCGTCGGCACAGTCTGTCCCTGCCTCTACGCCGGGCGGTGGCGTGGCGGTGCCATAGCCGTCTCCGTCGGCGTCCAGCATGCACGCGGAAGCGTCGTCGAGAGGGGCTGCACCGACGAACGCGTTGGGGTCGTCATCGGCACAGTCCTCGCCGTTGGGGACCGTTCCCGGCGGCGGCGGTTCGCCCTCGAGAACGCCCTCGCAGGCCTCGGGATCGCCCCGGCCGTCGCCGTCGACGTCGATGCAGGCGACGACCTCGGTTCCGCCGGTGGTCGTCCCACCGGTGGTCGTCCCATCCGTGGTCGTCCCATCCGAGGTCGTCACGCTGGACGTCGTGCCGACCTCGCTCGAGGTCGAGGTCGAGGTCGAGGAGCTGGTACTCGCCTCGGAGGAGCTCCCGTCGTCATCGGCGAGGACGGGGCAGTCGCTGCCCCGGTCCTCTTGGATCAGGCCATCGTCCAGGCACGGGTCTGCGCATGCGGGGACGAGGACGGCGAGCAGGCAGGGCGAAGCGAGATGTCGCGAGGACATGAGGGCTAGTCTTGTAGCAGTTTGAACTCGATGCGGCGATTCTGCGCACGACCTGCTTTGGTGCGATTGGTCGCGATCGGTTCGGTTTCACCCGCTCCGCGGACCTCGACACGGCCCTCATCGATCCCGCCCATGCCCGTGAGGTACTGCTTCACGGAATTCGCACGGCGCTGGGAGAGATCCTGGTTGTAGGCATCGTTGCCCTGATCGTCGGTGTGACCGCTGATCTCGATGCGTAGCGCGGGGTACTTGCGCAGGATGTTGACCGCCTCGTCGAGCGCGGGTCGCGACTTCGGGCTGATCGTGTCCTTGCCGAGATCGAAGTAGATCCCGAGGATGACCCCGTTGTACTTCGCGACCTCGGCCGGGATCTCGTCGGGGCACCCGTCTTCGTCCTCGATGTTGTTCTTGGTCTCGGGTTCCTGGGGGCACTTGTCGTCCGGATCGAGGATCCCATCGCCGTCGGTATCGGGGATCGGGCAACCCTTGAACTCGGGAACGCCGGGGACCTCGACGCACTCGTCGTCCGGATCGAGGATCCCGTCGTCGTCGGTGTCGGGGATCGGGCAGCCGTCGTACTCGGGGACGCCGGGCTCGTCGACGCAGGCGTCGTCTGGATCGAGCACGCCGTCTCCGTCCTTGTCGGGGATCGGGCAGCCATCGTACTCGGGGACACCGGCCTCCGTGGGGCACTTGTCGTCGGGATCGAGGATTCCGTCGCCGTCGGAATCGACGACGGGCGGGGGTTGCTTGCGTCCGAGCGTGAACGTGACACCCAACAGGAGTTCCGCGTTGTGCGTCACGCCCTGCTCGACGCCGGCCGCAGCGCTCAGGGTGTCGCGGACTTCGAGGCGCAGCGACGACCAGCGGTTGAGGAAGAACTTGAGGCCGCCGCCGAAGTGGAAGCTTGCATCGACGTCGTTTCCGACGGCGGACTGCCGGCTTCGCACACCGAGCGCGGTCGCTCCCGCCAGGACGAAGGGCGTGACGCTCCAGAGCCCGACCTGCGCGACGAGGTGACCTCGTGCCGCCCAAATCAGGACTTCCTGGCGATCTCCGTCGTCCTCGATGTGCGTCGGCATGATCGCGCCTTCAGCCTCGATGCCGAAGAAGCGCGAGGGGAAGTACGCGAGGCGCCCACCCACGTCGCCGAGGACGGTGTCGAACTCACGGTGCCCCTGATTGGGTCGATTGGGATCGACCTTGAAGAGCTCGAGATCGGGCGCCGGGAAGAACAGACCGGCGAAGATTCCGATATCGACGGTGTTGCGCTCCGGTGCCCAACGGTAGATCCACTTCTTGTCGCCCCGGTCTTTGGGGGGAGGTGGAGGCGTTTCGGCTGCGACGGCTGCGTCCTCGGCGAGCGCCAATGAGGGGGTGATGCCGACGAGGAAGAACGAGCCGAGAAAACAAGCGAGCTTAGCGGATGGTTTCATGATGCGCCGTCCTCACGTCATCAAATGAACCGGACCCCCAAGAGGATCGCGGTGATCGTGTCGAGTTTCTCGGAGACGACCGGTTCGTTTTCATAGCGGAGCGTGAAACTCGCGGCAAGCGACACACGGTTCGCGAGCTGAGCGCTCAGTGAGGTCGCCCAGTTGATGCGGAAGATGTTTCCGTCGATGACGCTCTGCAGGTACTCGAGACCCGTGTCGAACGTGAGAAACTGATTCAGATTGTTGGTGTAGCCGCCAAAGAGACGGACCGCGTGATTGATGAACGTCTTGTCCGCGTACCCGGTGATCACCGTGGTGGTGTCGCCCGTGACGGGGTCCACCGTCGAGGTTTCGATGGGGAGGCTCTCGTCGGTGCGGATGTCGTACTGGAAGTCGTAGCCAACTTCGAACCAGAGCCGGTGTTTTGGGTTCGTGAGCACGTAGAACGCGAAACCCGGGTCGACGTTGAGGCGGAACTCGAGACCCTGGAAGGGGTCGTGCCGGCCGACGACCTGCAGAAACGCTGCCACGCGCTCATGCATGAAGACGTCGTAGCGCAGCAAGCCCTGGACGTTCGTGACGGTGTCTTCCATCTCCTCGTCGGGGTCGTCCGCGGCGCGTCCGTAGTTGCCCGCGAGCTCTGCGCGAAACTGGTGGATCTTGCGACGAAGGCGGAAGCGCGCGATCCCGGTGACGGAGATGGAGCGCGCGTTGCCGGTGGAGAAGAATCCGCCGGCGGACATGTCGAGCTCGGTGGCGTCATCGGAGGGGGCAGGAGCCGTGGCGGCCGCGAACTTGCCCTGCCCTTCGAGCTCCGTCGAACCGGACGATGCGGGTGTCCCCGTAACCGTCCCTTCCGGTGTCGCAGCATCCTGCGCGTAGAGGGTCATCCCAGCGGTGCCCAAGTGGACCGCAAACGTCATCGCGTGCATGAGGCTGAACATGGTTACCTTGAGGTATGGTCGGGGTCGTTTGTCGCGTCGATAACACGACTTTTTGACTCGAACGAAATTTTTGGTGACGTCAGTGACCCCTCGGACTCGGGGAGGCCACGGAAAAGTCTGAAGAAGTCACCAGAACCGAGTTTCCCGGTACGTGTCCGGATTCGGAAATGCCGCTGGACGTGGTTGCCTCGGTCGCGTTCATCGGATTCCGTCGAACGGCGAAACGCAAGATAGGCGTGCGCCACCGCACTCCTCGAAGCATCGAAGTGCCGCTTACAGTGCCGGGCTGCGGGGTTTCATGTCACAGTTGAAGTTTCGCCCACGTCGGGACCTTCGCGAAGGTCGGTAGATTCGTGTTCGGGACTGCCGTACCGTGGTCTCGATGAGCGCCATCGCGGACGACGATCCTCTGGTTGTGGACATCAATTGGCTCACGGCGAGCTTGCGACGGGCGATCAAGCGCTTCGAGGGCGAACAGGTCGCGGTTGCCGTGCGCGAACTCGGGCAGGCTTGCCGGGCTCGTCGCGCAGGAGAGGCGGGGGCGCCGACGCTCGAGGCCCTGTTTCGCCGCGTTCGCGAGCTCCCGTTGCGAGACAGCAACGCGATGGTGCGTGCCTTCACGCTGTACTTCGTCCTGCTCAACACGGCGGAGCAGGTCGATCGCGTGCGTAGGCGATCGACGCCGGACGCGGAGGACACCCGCGCTTCCGTGCTGCAAAGCTTCGTGCAGCTCAAGCGCGAGGGGTACACGGCGGAGCAAGTGCGCCAACGGATCTCGGAGCTGGAGGTCCGGCCCGTGCTGACCGCTCATCCCACGGAGTCCACGCGCAAGACCTTGCTTGCGATGCAGGAACGGATCACCGAAGCGTTGCTCGCGAGGCCGCACGCCGGTCCGGATGAGCGCCTCGTGCTCGAGTCGCACATGGAGGCCGAGATCGAGCTCATGTGGCTGACGGCCGAGGTCGTGCGGACGCGCCCGTCCGTCCGCCACGAGGTGAGCACGGCGCTTTGGTACCTCGAAGACCGCCTGCTACCGGCAGGCTCGTGCGTCGATGATGCGGTCGCGCGGGCATACTCGGCCGTGTTTGGCGAGCCTCTGGGCGTTGCTCCGCGCATTCCCATGGGCAGCTGGGTCGCCGGCGACCGCGACGGGAATCCGTTCGTGACGCCCGAGGAGACGCTTTCTGCGTCCCGGCGGGGCTCCTCCGCCCTCCTGCGCTACTACTTGGCGGCGGCGACGGAGCTCGTGGAGCGGCTGTCACTCTCGCACCGTTTGGCCCAAGCACCTGCCGAGCTGTTGGCCTCCATCGAGCGCGACCGCGATGAGCTCCCCGCCGTGTGGGCCTCCAAGGGCCGCTGGTTCGACGATGAGCCCCTGCGGCTCAAGGCCGCGTTCATTCGCGAACGACTCGAGCGGACCTTGCGGCAATTCGATGGGCGCGAGGCCAAGCACCTCGTGGACGTCCCGGGTGCGTATCCCTCGGCCGAGCCCTTCCTGACCGACCTGCGCTTGCTCAAAGCCACGCTCGAGCAGGGCGGAGCGTTCTTGACGTCTCAGCGGCTCCTCGTGCCTCTCCTCGCCCACGTCGAGGAATCGGGGTTCGCGGGCTTCCTGCTCGACGTACGGCAGCACTCACAGATCCACGCACAGACGATCAAGGCGATCGCGACCCACGTGGGTCTGCCCGAGCTCGGCCCCGAGGGGCTCCGCAAGGAGCTGCTCGGCCGTCGTCCGCTCCTCAGTCCGTTCGTCGACCTTGGCGACATGTCGCAGCAGACCGTCGAGGTGTTCCGTACGATGGCAACGATGCAGCGCGAGGGCGGAGAGATCGCTGCGAGCACGTACATCATTTCGATGACGCAGGACGCCGAGGACCTGCTGCGCGTGCTCCTGCTCGGTCGCGAAGCCGGGCTCGTGGATCTCGGCGCGAATCCTCCGGTCTCGAAGATGGACGTGGTGCCCCTGTTCGAGACCGGTGACGACCTCGACGCCGCGCCCGAGATCATGCGCAGCCTGTTCGCCGACCCCGCGTATGGGCGCCAGATGGACGCCCGGCGCCGTCGGCAAGAGGTGATGATTGGCTACTCGGACTCCGGCAAGGACGTGGGCTTGCTGCCCGCGGCATGGAAGCTCTATCAGGCGCAGGAGCGGCTCGTCGCGGTTGCCAAAGAGTTCGGGATCGACCTCGTCCTGTTCCATGGCACGGGCGGAACGGTGGGCCGTGGCGGTGGATCCCCGGCCTATCGGGCCCTCGGGGCGCTGCCTCCGGGCACGATCGGCAAGGGGATCAAGATCACCGAGCAAGGGGAGGTCATCTCGCAGAAGTACGGCATCACGGCCATCGCCGAGCGCAGTCTCGAGGTGACGTACACCGGGGCGCTCGTCGCATCCCTCCGCGACTGGCGCAAAGGGATCGAGCCCGGGAAGGTCGCCGCGTTCTTCGAGACGATGGAGTTGATGAGCCAGGTCGCGATCCCGAAGTACCGCGGGCCCGTTCACGAGGGCGATCGGTTGTTCGAGATGTTCTTGAACACGACGCCCGTCCGCGAGCTCGCGAACGTCCACTTCGGTTCGCGACCCGCCTACCGCGAGAAGGCGGCCGAGAAAATGGGCGGGATCCGGGCGATTCCGTGGGTCTTCGGCTGGACGCAGATGCGGCTCATGCTCCCCGTATGGCTTGGGCTCGGGAGCGCACTCGAGACGGTGGCCACCAAAGACGGAGGGCTGGCGCTCCTGCGCGAGATGGCCGACCTGTGGCCGTTCTTCGACGACATGCTCGGCAAGGTGGAGATGGTCATCGCCAAGGCCGACCTCGAGATCGCGCGGCTCTACGTGGAGACGCTCGAGGGCGACAAGGAGCTGCTCGCCGAGCTCACCGAGGAATTCAACCGAGCGCGGCGTTGGATCCTCGCCATCCGCGGACGGGAAGGCCTGCTCGAGGACCAGCGCCTCGCGGCGTTGCTTGCCGTGCGGGATCCCATCATCGATGCGCTGTCGCTCTTTCAGGTCCACCTGCTGCACACCAAGCGCGGGATGTCGGAGGATGCCCCCGAGCGCCAGCAAGTGCAGTCCGCCCTGGGGACGACCCTCAATGGGATCGCGCAGGGCCTGCGCAATACCGGCTGAAACGGGCTGCGAGCGAAGGTGGCGTTCCCACGAGTCACAGGCTCCGCGCGAACGCCTGCGCGAAAACACTCCGCGCCCGTTCACGGCTGGCGCACCGCGGAATTTTCGAGCGGGGTATAGCCGGCAGCCGCGGGCTGAGCGAACCTCGCGTTCAGCATGTTCGTTGCGGGATCCGTCCTCTCGTTGCTCGCCATCGCGCTGTCCTCTTCTTCGGTGGCCTTCGGGGCCAAAGTCGACGTCGTCCAGGACGCAGGGCAGGTGGATCCGCAACCCGCGGACGCCCCAAACCCCGAGCCCGCGCCGACCGAGGCCGCTGCGGCGCCGAGCGAGGAGGCCCCGGTTGCGGCCGAGCCCACGCCCGCGGCGGAGGCCGATCCGACCACGGATCCTGCGTCTGCGGATGGCTCATGGGACGCGACCACGGAGGCTGCGGCAACGACGGAAACCCCTCCGACCGAACCTCCCGCAGCGACGGCGGCCCCCGTTGCCGCCGCTCCGGCGCCAGCCGCCGCTCCGGCGGATACGCGGCCACCTTTCCTGCATCGCGGCCCCTTCGTTCGCCCGGGAGTCGGTTTTGCCATGTGTACGAGCGACGTCTGCCAAGAGATCCTCACCGCCTTCGGTGGGGAGCTGTCGGGCGGATATCGTTTCCCGTACGTCGGCGTCGGCGCGCTCGTGATGGCGGGCGGAGGCGGGACGCAGAATCCCTCGTCCACGCTCGGGGACCTCGAGCGCGCGGGGATGAACTTCGTCTACGCCGGCGCCCTCGTCCAGTTCGTTCCCGTTCAGCAAGGTCGATTCAGCCCGAACTTCGACCTCTCGATGGGATACGTCGCCCTCATCGATTGGGCGACGGTGGATGGCGAGAACATCTGGTCGTACGCGAGCCGCCTTGGCGTCGCCGTGGGCGGAGGCCTCGACATCTTCGTGCATCGTCGGGTCGCCATTGGCCCCTCGTTCCACTACGTGTTTACGCTGGCTGGCGATACGTGCACCACGATGACGTCGGGTCTCACGGGCCTGACCGAAGGCGAACGCGAGTGCCAGCGGACTCCGAGCGACTACGCGGACATGGAACTCGACGGTCCGGAGCGTCGCGCCGATCGTCGGGACCGCAACCGGGTGTGGTTGGCGTCGGTGGGGGTGACGATCAACCTCGGCAGTTTCAAGAAGTAGCGAGGCGCTCGTTGCCAGCCGCCCCGCGCCGGGCGTGGTGAGCGCGACGCGGTTGCGAGAAAAGTGGTTTCCGAAGGCCCCGTGATTGAGCATCCTTCGATGCGCCGTCCCAAGGCCGCGCACGTCCTCGCATGCAAGAGCTCGAATCGCCCTCCAAGACAATCGCGCCGCGCCCCTGGCTCCCATGGCTCGTTGCGCTCTGGGCCACGCTGTGGACGTTCAACTCGTTTCGAGCGCTGCGCTTTCCCCATCCGTTCGCAAAAGGGCATTGGCTCTTCAACTACGACTATGGGTTCGTGAAGCGCGGTCTGCCGGGCTCGCTCGCTCAACCGTGGATCCACGGAAAGACGCCGGAAGAGCTCGTCGTCTTTCTGGATGGCCTCGGTCTCGGTATTCACTTCGGTTCGGTCTACCTCACGCTGGCGTGGGTCCATCGTGTGCTCTCGCGCCGTGAGTCGGACTCGGCTTGGTGGGCCACCGCGCTCGGCGTGACCGTCTTCGTGCTCTCGCCCTATGTCGTGTCGGAGGCGAACCTGTGCGGGTACTTCGATCACTTGCTCGTCATGGGAACGATCGGCGCGATCGCCCTCATCCGTAGGGAGCAATACGCCTTGGCGGGGGTCGTGGCTGCGACGTGCATGTTGACGCACGAGATGTTCTCGCTGTTCGGTCTCCCTGTGCTTTGTTTCACCCTCTGGCTGGAGCGGGCGGACAAGGGTCATGCGGGGGGCCTTCGCGCCGAGGTCGCGGCCTGGAGCGTGACGTTGCTCCCCGCCTTGACCATCTCCGCGCTCATCGTCCGCGCGGAGAAGCAAGGCCTCTTCCGCGCCCCTGGGGATGCCCTCTTCGCCGATGCCGAGCGATTGCAGGTGATCCCAATCGGGTGGCTCCACACCTCGTTTCATCCGCTGCGGGTGACCGTCGAGCAGAACATGGAGAATCAAGGCCCCAAGTTCGTCGAATGGTTGACGGGGAAGTTTGCGGTGGGCGTCATCCATCCGACCACTGCGGTCCTGCTCGCGCTCGGCCTGGCGGTGCTGTGGTCGTGCCGTCGCGGTCTGGGACGGGGGCTTTGGCCCGAGATGCTCGCCCTCGTCGCCGTCGTGCTCGTCCCGAATGTGATCGCTGCGATCGGTTGGGATTGGGCGCGGTTCATGATGCTCTGTCATTTCCACGGCCTCGCCGTACTGCTCGTCATCATGTCGTCGCGATCGTGGGTCCAAGCGTCGTCGCCTGCGCCCATGCTGTTGCGGGCTTCGTGGGGAGCGGCGCTCCTCGCGAGCACGTTTGCGATCGTGGCGAGCCTGCGCCACGACATCCATCTCACCGCGCCTGGTGCCGGCGTCGACGCAGCGTTTCGTAGGGTACCCGCGGACCCGTACGCGTGCGCGCGTCCGCTGTTCCCCAACTCGGACTTTTCGGCGGGGACCTTCGATCATTGGGTCGTGGAGGGGCAGGCGTTCGGCGCTCGTCCGTTCCCGCCGAATGTCCCGGCCCACCGCAGTTCAACGGTGCGTCCGTTCGGACATTGGGTCGGCACGTATGAGGCGTCTCCCGCTCCAGGCAACGCGCTCAAACCTCGTCGGGGGGGCCAGAACGGCGGCGCTCGCGGTGAGAGCGACGTGTACCAAGGTACGCTGCGCTCGCAGCCGTTCGTGATCGAGGAGGACGAGATCGTCTTCCGCGTAAGCGGCGGAAAAGACAAGAAGCGTGTCCACGTACGCTTGCTCATCGCCGGCAAAGAGCGTCGCAAACTGACGGGCCGCAACACCGAGCGTCTGGTGACCCGCAAGTGGGACACCGCGGAGTTTCGCGGCAAGCAAGCCGTGATCGAGATCGTGGATCGCTCGAGCGATGGTTGGGGGCACATCAACGCCGAGGGGTTCTGCTACGCTCCGTGACCGGCCCGCTTCGTCGGGCGGTTGGATTGGCGCTACACTAGATTCGTGCGAGGAGCCCAATCTGGTGGGTTCACCCACATGGAGCCCACGGTCTTCCGCGGTGGCGTTTCGGCTGCGTTGCTCGAGCTGCATCTGTCCGTGCTCCTGCTCAGTGGCACGGGGTTGTTCGCGCGCCTCATCCACGAAGCCCCGCTCGTGATCGTCGGGTGGAGGGCACCCATCGCCGCACTGTGCCTGACCGGACTGCTCCTGCTGCAGGCGGGGCCGAGGTTCGTCCGCACCTGGCGGGCGTTCGGTCTGTGCGTGTTGCTCGGTATCCTGCTCGGACTGCATTGGGTGACCTACTACACCGCGATTCAGCGCTCCGGTGTCGCCATCGCCACGATCGCCCTGTTCTCGTATCCGACGATGACCGCGATCCTCGAGCCGCTCTCGCACAAGCGAGCGCCCAGCCGGCGCCCGTTGTTGCTCGGCGTGCTCGTGCTCGTCGGCGTGGGCTTCCTCGGGCAGGCTGCGACTCACGGCGCCATCGCGTGGGAGGGCATTGCGTGGGGCCTGCTGTCCGCGCTGCTGTACACGCTGCGGAACGTGATCTTTCGTCGGTACCTGCTCGCGGAGTCGCCGGAGGTCGTCACCGTCCTGTCACTATTCGTCATCTTCGTGATGCTGGCGCCATGGTCGCTACCGCACGTGTCGAACGCCGTCGAGCAGCCGCTGCTCGTCTTGACCATGGGTGTTCTGTTCACGGCTGTCCCGCACACCCTGATGGTGCGAAGCTTGCGGAGGATCTCGGCGACGAGCATCGGGCTCATCGCGTGCCTTCAGCCCGGATACGCCGCCCTCGGGGCTTGGTGGGTGTTGGGTGAGGTGCCGACGTTGCCCACCATGTTGGGAGCGGTGGCTGTGATGTCGGCGAGCGCGTGGGAGACCTACGCGAGCGCCGCTCGATCCACCGAAACGCCTGCCTCGCACGAACAGGAAGGTTGACTCTGCCATCGTGTTGACGGAGCGTCGTGTCCGGCATGCGCATCGTCGTTCACAAATATGGGGGTTCTTCGGTCGCCGACGTCGAGAAGATTCGCCGCGTCGCGGCCCGGGTCGTCGAGGCGAAGCTCGCGGGATATCACGTCGTCGTCGTCGTCTCGGCGATGGGCAAGACCACCGACCAACTCATCGCTCGCGCCAAGGAGGTGTCGAGTTCACCGTCTCGCCGCGAGCTCGACATGCTGCTCTCGTGCGGTGAGCGAACCTCCGCGGCGTTGCTGGCGATGGCGCTCGAGGAGAGCGGCCATCCAGCGATCTCGCTGAGCGGTGCTCAGGCCGGCATCGTCACCAACGACCGTCACGCGGGGGCCCGGATCATCGAGCTTCGCCCCTTCCGTGTCCAAGACGAGCTCGAGCGCGACAAGGTCGTGGTCGTCGCGGGATTCCAAGGCATCTCGTATCGCGGAGACATCACGACGCTCGGTCGCGGCGGGTCCGATACCACCGCTGTGGCGCTGGCAGGGGCGCTGCAAGCCGAGTACTGCGAGATCTGCTCGGACGTGGACGGCGTCTACTCTGCCGACCCCAGGATCGTCAGTGCCACCGAGCTCGTGGCCGCCATCTCCCACGATGAGATGCTCGAGCTCGCATCGCATGGTGCGAAGGTGTTGCACGCGGAGTCCGTGGAGTTCGCTCGCAAGACGCAGGTCGCGCTCTATGCCCGCGCGACGTTCATCGCCGGGGAAGGCACGAGGATCGATCGCGCGGAAGATGTCCGCCGTGAGCATTCGATCTCCGGCGTCACCTCGCAGCGCAACCTCGTACGGCTGCGCGCCGCAGGATCACGCTCGATGGATCGAATGCTCGCCGCGGCGGCCGACCATGCGCTCCCGGTCCTTCATCTCGACGCCGATCACGAGATCGCCGATCTCTGGTTTAGCCTCGATGATGTGCCGGACTGGCCCAAGCTTCGTGCCGCGCTCCTCGACCAGGTGCAGATCGAAGAGCAGTGCGGGGCCGTCTCCGTGGTCGGAGATTTCGTGGGTCGCAACGCCGCCAACTTGGCCGCGACGCGCTCGGTCGCTGCGGGCAGCGGTATCGCCCTCAAGGCGATGGCCACCTCGCCGTTGCGCGCGACCTTGTTCTGCGCGGATCGAGACGTCGATGAGCTCGTCCGCGCGCTGCACCGCACCTTCCGCGAGAACGATTGAGCCCTCGCGGGCTGCGACGATCTCGGGACCGTCGTCGCTATCCGGCGCTCGCGATCGTTCGCCAGAGGTCCGCGAAATCAGCCGCGATCGATGGTCCGCGAACGATCGGCCGATCCCAGAGGGGCTTGGATTACCCGTCGTGGGCGGTGCCGTCGAAGTAGGTGCGCGCCAGGGCGGCGACGTCCTTGCCGATGCGGTCGCCGATCACCCGCCCGCCGGTATCGTCGGGCCAGATGTGGATGCCCCCGTAGAGGCGTGATTGGCCCGCCTGGTCCGCGGCATCGTAGTAGGTTCCCCACTGCAGCTGTACGTCCACGCTGGGTCCGTCCTCGAACACGAGGTAGGAGCCTGCCTGGGCCGTGAAGACGCCGAGACCACCGGGGAAATAGGGGGACCCCGTGAAGTGGGTCAGGACCTCGGCTCCCGCCCGGCTGAACGTGCTGTGCCCAGAGACGAGGCCAGGGAACGCCGGGGTGACGAACGTCCTCCGTTGGTAGGGGAACCAATCGACGGCGCGCATCCAACCCATGCCGCCGATCTCGCTGCTGCGATCGCCGGGCTCGCCGAGCCACGTGTAGAAGGCGAGCTCTCCGATCCAGTAGCGCAGATGATGGTGACGTTGCCCCGGGGCGGCGGTCTGTGGCGTGACGAGCTCGATGACGCCGTCGATGAGTGGTAGGCCCCCCGGATCGTAGGAGGGGAGGTTGGGATCCGAAGATTGCCCCTTGCCGCCCATATAGCGTGCCAGGGTGATCGGACGGGTGGACGCATAGAACCGCTTGACGCCCCACGCAGCGATCCCCGCATCGTGTTCGGCAGCGTTGAGCGAGAAGTACATTTTGACGTCCCACTCGAGAGGATCGACCAGGTCGCCCTCGCCCCAGATCCTGTGCTCGAGGTCCGGCGAATCGGTGATCGAGTTCGCGAGCGTGTTCCAGTGCCCGGGGGGGGTCTCGGACTTCGGTCCATCGGCCCAAAACTCCGCGAGCGTCCGCGCAAAGTCGCCGTGGGGGACGAGGTTCGGCGCGTACGGGAGCCCCGTGACGGGGTTGACCGGGTGGCCTTGGCCGTCGTTCTCGCCGAGCGAGTTGTTGCCGTACGCGCCCGGTGAGATGTCGATGAGCTCCCCGTCCTGATGGTCGAGCGCGGCCGTCCTCACGAGCACGTCGACGACCCAGTCTTTCATCCGCGGATCGGCGATGTCGGGGACGATGGGAACAGGAAGACGCAGGCCTGTGCCGTCATTGGGAGGCAGGGCGAAACCCGCGACGTGCCCCCAGTTGGGGCCGATGTATTTTTGCAGGCCGGCCTCGACGATGATGCCGTTTTGCGTCTCGGCTTCCGCGAGGTTGAGCTCCTGCCAGCGGTTGGGGTCCACGAGCGTGCCCACCCCGGGCCTTGCGACATAGAGCGGCGGGTTCACGGGGACATACCCGGTGGTATCGGCGAGGTTGTTGGCCTCGTTCGCGCCGTCATTGACGCATTGACTCACGATGGTGGTACCGATGCGATTGCCCACCGCGATCGGATCGTCGCCCTCGGTGTGGGTGTCCTCTGGGTCGAGCCCGAGGTGTTGCATGAACGCGCGATAGCAGGCGAGCGATACGGGTCCACCGTTGGCGCTTTCGTAGCGGTGGGTGAGCACGCGGTACACCGCGTACGAGATCGCGATGTCTCGATCGCGCGCGATGTCCGTGGTGGCGGTGCGAATTCTGTAGTAGTAGCCGTCGGCCGTGGCGTCGTAGGTGGCCCAGGCGTCGTACATGGCCGCGGAACTGTGGAAGAGGTTGCGCGCGTGGACGACGGGCTTGGGGATGTCCCGCCGGATCGAATCGAGCAAGAGCTCGTTCCAGCGCCGAGCGATGGATGCCGTGGGGGCGAGGTCGATCCGGTCTGCCGGGCATTGCGGGGTGACGGGGGCCGGCGGGGATGCGGCCTGGATCACCCCGGCGGCCGTGGGGGCCCGGTGAAAGAGGACGCCCTGGTCGAGCGCGGAGGTGAGGACATTGCCTCCAACCGTCCAGAGACCACCGTCCGGGTCGCGCCAAATCGCGTGCAAGGACGGCGTCGGGACATCGAGGCCGTGCGCGACGACCTCCCACGAATCCCCGATGCCGCGCAGGACCGTACGGTCGAGCCCCGTGGCATAGACGACTCCGGCTTCATCGACGTGGACACCTTGGAGCGTGGGGGCGCCGGCAGGGCCGATCGATCGCCCGTGGCCATCCAGGATCACCCCGAACTCACCGCCGCCCACGGCGACCACGCGATCCTCGTTTCCATGCACCGTCAACAAGGTCTCGGTGGTCTCCGTGGGGATGACCGACCACGCGAGTCCATCGTAGTGGAGCATCACGCCGGATCCTCCGACCGCATAGACATCCGTCGGGCTTCGTCCCCACACCTTGAACAGCGACGGGAGTTCGCCCGCCGGGGTGAGCGGAATGTCGTCGGGGAGGGGGATGTCCGTCCATGCGACGCCATCGAAGTGCCAGAGAAAACCGTAGCGCGACGCGATCCCGCCGACGGCCCAGACGTCGGCCGGTCCGCTCGCCCAAACTCCATACACGACATGGGCGGCACGACCGGGCGTACGCTGGCGCACCAGCTGCGTTCCGTCATAGTGGAGGACCGTTCCGCCGGCGCCGCCGATCCACACATCGCTCGGCGACGTGGCGTGGACCCACCATAGGTCGTATGGCTGCTGCGACGCCAGCCGGACCCACTGCTGACCATCGTACCGAAGGATGAGTCCTCCTTGACCCGCATCGGCTCCGACGGCCCACGCGTCCGAGGCCGATGTGCCACCGACCGACAGGAGCGCGGCCTCGATTTGGTCGGCGACGACCCACCAAGGCTCATCGGCGTGGGGGTCCACCGAGGGTTCCTCGGGACAGCCACCCAACAAAGCCAACAAGAATGGCCACACGATCGTTCGTTCGCCGCGCATAAACAACTCTCGGAAGCGTATCACGAGGCGCAGCGGGGCAGGGGTCGGGGCGAGTCGCGGACCTGGAAGCACGTGGGGTCGTCACGGCTTCCAGATCTCCGCGAGCGCGGGCGCAAACGACCTGGGTGAACACCAGCTCTAGGGAGTCGCGCTAGACCGCGTTGGCGACGGGAACCGCAGGCAAGGGTTTGACGCGCTTGACGTCCTTGCGTTCACCACGGCGCGCGGATTGCTTGCCGGGTTGGCCCTCGGCCTTGCGTTTTGCAAACGCGGCCTTGAGTTCGGCTGGAGTGAGACCTCCATCCCGGTTCGCGTCGATCGCGTCGAAATGTTTCGCAATGGGTCGACCTTCGACCTCGGGTTTCGAAAGCGTGCCGTTCTTGTCGGCGTCGAGTTTGGCGAACCACTCTTTGCCTCCATGCCCCCGGCCATGGCTGTGGAACTTCGCGTGGGCGGCCTCGAGCTCCGCGAGGGTGATCGCCCCGTCGTGGTCGCCATCGACCTGATCGAAGTGGGTTTCCAGGCGCCGACCTTCGGCCTCGTCCTTGGTGATTCGCCCGTCCCCGTTGGCGTCGTACTTGGCGAGCTTCTCCGCAGGGGTTGGGCGCTCACCGTGATGCTTGGCCCGGGCCGCCTTGAGCTCGGCCCGGGTGAGTTGGCCGTCGTTGTTGGTGTCGATCTCGGCGAACCGAGAGGCGAGCCTGGTGCCTTCGGCTTCGCTCACGGAGATCATTTGGTCGCCGTTCTTGTCGAGCTGCGCCAACTTGCCGCCGCGGTCCTGCGGATCGGTCGTCTGGGTCTGGGGGGCACCCAGGAGCAGGGTGGGAAGTGCGAGGAGCATGAGGGCTTTCATCGTTCGTTCCTTTCGTCGGGCATCGTGTCGACGCCGGGTACGACCCCACTGTGACCCCCCAAAAACGTCTGCGCTGCCGACCTTTCGACCGACTTACGAACGCGGCCCGGTCAGGACGGCGCCACCACGAAACGCTCACACGCGGTTCACAAAACCTCGGTCGGTTTACGCCCTCCACAACCCACGGGTGGTCGCGGAGCACGCCTCGGTCACTTCTTGCGCTCTTTCCGCTTCTCTTTCCTGCGCTCCTTGCTGGCGTTGCGATCCTCGCGATCTTCGTCGAGGGTCTCGCGCGCGTCCTTGGCGATGTCGAGCTTGCCGTCGAAGGTGCGGCGCCACCAAATCCCGATCTCGCCGATCTGACGGTCGCCGTACTTGGTCTCCCAGAACCAGCGCGGCAAGAACGTGTAGCGGAGCATCACCTCCGCGCGGTTCTCGTCGTCCGGCGCATTGCCGCGGAACGTGGCTTCACCGAACAGGCGCTTGCCCATGCGCTTGCCGAAGCTCGCGATGGGATCGCTCAGCGAGTCACCGAACGAGAGCCGGATCGAGTCGATCCCGAGCTTCTGTCCTTGTTGACTGAGGGCGGGGGAGGAGAAGGCTGCCAAGGCGGACGCAGCTTGGGCCGCCGAGCTCTCCGCGTCCGATTGCGCGTCGTCACTGCGGCTCAGCAAGATCGCGATGATCTCGGTTTCGCTGCGCGGAGGATCGGAGGTGAAGCGGATCTCGGGGCGGCTCGCGCGGCCTTTGATCGTGGCCGTGATCTTCGTGTTGCCGACGGTCGTGCGGGCCTCGATGTCGACGAAGGGCTCGGCTCCGACATCCTCGGACAACGTGATCTCACCGCGCTGTACCGTGAACTCGTTGGCGACGAGGTCGAACGTGCTCGCTCCGGGTACCGCTGAGAAACGTCCGTTGAGCGCCAACTGCTCACCGACGTCGGCCGTCAGCGCGCCGTTCCAACTCATGGAAATCGTCGGCCCTTCGACGAGGAACGGGTCGCGCAGCTCGAGCGACGCGTGCAGGTTGCTGCGCTCGGCGGTGGTTTTCGGCGGAGGCGGAGGCGGAGGCGGGGGAGCGTCGACGAACACGACGTGATCGCTCGTCGGGATGGCGGCTGGACCCGCGCTCGTCAGGTTGAGCACCGCGAGGGCAGGCTCGGAGAGCTCGACTTCGATGCGGGTCTCCTCGGGTCCAACCTGCACGCGCGTCTCGACGTTCGCGGAGAACTCCGAGGATGGGAGCGGGGGCACGCGTACGGGGAGCTTGTCGATCTCGAGGGTCACCTTCCCGCGCAAGCCCTGATGGTCGAAGGTCGCACCTCCCTCGCCCTCGAGCGACCCGCGTCCGGAGACGAGATGGAGCTCGGACAAACGGAACCCCTGCCGATCGAAATCGGCCGTCAGCGTGATGTCTTGGAAGCGCTGGCGCAGCATCACGGGCGTGATGCCTCCCTTGCGCAAGGCGATGTTCCCCCGGAAGTCCGGGCGATTGAGCGTTCCTTTCACGTCGACGCGACCCTCCACACGACCCGTCAGCTCGGCGAGGGTGGCGGGCAGGAGGTTCGCGAACGAGGAGAGCTCCAGCGATTCGAGCGAGACGGAGGCGCGGATGGGACTCGCGGGTACGCGACCTTTGGGCATGCGCGCAAGATCGACGTCTGCGTCGACCTCGATGCCGACGTGGGCAGACTTCGCGCCGTCGAGCGTGACGCGAACCTCCTGATGTTTCGGATCCACGCGTGCCGAGGCCTTGATGTCGAACGCTTCGACGTCCTTGGGCTGCACCCGGGCGGACGCCGTCCAATCCAGCGCGTAGAGGTCGAGGTTGCCCCGGATGGCGACCTTCGTGCGGGCATGGAGGTCGACCGACTCCGGGATCGGGTACAGCGGTGCCAGGCTCGGCGCATCGACGTTCTCCACGCTCGCGACGAGCTCGTGGGCACCTTCTCGCTCCCATTTGGCCTGCAGGCGCGGGAGGTCCACATCGAGCGGGACGAGGGCTCGCGCCCGAAGCTTGGCATGGCCTCGCATGAGCGAGACGTCTGCACGTGCGCTGGCCTCCGTCGCGTCGACGGAGATGTCGATGTCTTCGATGGGGATGTCTTCGACCACGATCCCTTGGCTGGTGACGTCGAGCGCGACGCGAGGTTCCGTCGGGGTCCCTTTTCCGACGACGCGGACGGTCACGTGGCCTTGCCCGCGAACCCCAGGAACCCACGCCAGGACCTCTTCCAGGTCGGCGTCCTTGATGTGGAGGTCGAGGTCGTAGGCGTGGTGTTCGCTCCAGCGGGGCGAGGCTTCGAGGAGGTCCACGTCGATCGGTGCGTGGGCGCGCAACTTCACGGCGCGCGCGATCGGGGTGTACGCGTCGAACTCGAGCGAGGTGCTCCGCTCCTGCATCACCACCTCGAGGTTCAGGGAACCGAGGGTGTGCTCCTCGAAGCCAAGGTCGCCAGCGCCGACACGGAGGCTCACCTGTGGCTCTCGGAGGCGCCCTTGCAGTTTCAGCTCGGCGTCGACCCAGCCCTTGAGGGTCTCGACGCCGGCGATCTTGCCGATCTCGGGGAGGTTCACGCTCGAGAGCACGAGGTTGGCCTGGTGCGGGCGCTCGCGTTGCCATGAGACCCGGCCGTGTTCGAGGTCGATCGCCACGGGGGCCTGCGCCGTGAGATGGATGTGCTTGCTCGCAGGATGACGCGCGTGGAGCCGAGCCGACGCCGTGGCGCGCCGGTATCCGCAGGAAAGATCGAAATCGCCGAGGTCGAGGTCGCCCCAGGCGAGCGTGCGGCCGTGCACCTCGGCTTTGACGATGGGTGCCGCGAGCTGGCCCCGGAGCGTCACGTCTGCGGAGAGCGCCCCGGAGGCCTCCCAAGGCGTGACGAAGGCTCCGATGCGCTCGAGGTTCACGTCATCGAGCTCGACCCGCGCGTATACAGGAGCCTTGCCGAAGGCGACGGTTCCCGCGGCTGCGACGCGGAGCGGAGCGCTGGCGTCGACGTTCAAGCGACCGATGGGACCGCGGAACTTCACGCGGCCGTTGGCGGCGGTCGGGGTGAGCGCGGCGTCGACGTGGAGATCTCCGACCCGGTTTTTCCCGTATGCGAGGTCTTTGCCGGCGACCACGGCTTTTGCGGTCAAGAACCCGGCCTGGGTGGCGGCGTGAACCTCCGCGTCGAGGGTGCCGCCGAGATCGATCCCTGGGACGAAGGCCTCCAATGCGTCCAGGCGGAACTTCTGCGCCCTGAGGTCCGCCTGGATGTTCTGCTCCGGTGCGATCGCGGCGCGGAGGTCGAGATGCCCTCCCGTCACGCTCTCCGTGATCGCGAGCTTCTCGACCGTCACGTGGTTGCCCTCGATGGCGATCCGAGCCGGCGGGTCGACGAGCTTCACCGAATACGGTGGCACGGCCGTGGATAGCTTCTCGATCGCGATCTCGATCCGCTCCGCGATGTCGACCTTCGCCGCGATGCTTGCGCTCTCCAGCGGGGCGAACCGCTGCATGTCGGCGGCGACATTGCAGTGAAGCGGTTTGGGGGGCATGTGTCCCGAGCAGGTCACCCGACCGTGCGTGGCTCCGGACAGCGGTGCTTCTACGGACGCGAGCCGCAGCCACGGCTCGAGCCCGGCGAGATCATCGATCGTCCAAGCGACGCTCGCCTCGATGGCCTTCTCCGCCCCCATCGAAGCGGCGGCGTCGAGATGGATGGGACCTGCCTCCACGCCGACCGTCGCGTTGCCCTGTCCGGACGCGAGCGTCCACGTGCCATCGACGTCGATCCTCGCTTGCAGGCCAGGTGCAAGGCACTCGGTGCAGGTGAGGTCCACGCTCGCGGTCAACGGTTGTGTGGGGTCGAGATGCGCGGCGATGCCCACGTCGAGCTTGGTGCCGTCCTCACCGCGGGCGCGAATCCCGAGCATCCAGTGGTTCTCGCGGGCGCTGGCGTCGAGCTCGAGATCGAGCGGTTCCGGCAGCGTAGGGACGTGGTCGTGGAGCAGCTGCCTTGGGAGCGTCACGCTCAACGAGCCGAGGTTTGCGAGCATGTGCTCGAGATCGACGCTCGCTTGCTGGAGGTCGATCGAGCCCAGGTTGGTCTCGAGCTCGAGTCGTTCGACCGACGCCGCCGGGTCCCGCCAACCAGCGGCCAGCTTCAAGCGACCGATCTCGAGGTCGAACGGTGGGAGCTTCGCGACGATCTCGAGTTCGACATCGGCGTGGTGGCCGTCCCCCTGTGCCGATGCGCCGAGCCGGTCGATGGCGACCATGGGCTCGGGGCTCGCGCGCAGGTGTACGCGGCTGTCGAGGATTTCGAGCGCACCGACGACGATGCGGGGGAGCGAGGGACCGAGCCCCTCGGTGGGTGGGGCGGGCGGCTCCGGTTCGGGCGGGGCCGACGACTCGGGGCCGAGATCCACCCACGCTCCGTCCGCGGTGACGTCCGCTCCCGCGATGAGGATCCGCGTGACCGCGATCTCTCCCCCCAGCAGCGCGGCGAGGTCGGGCGAGAGCTCGAGCCGCGTCGCCGAGACCAGGCGGTTTCCGTCGCGATCTTCGAGGTGCAACCCGTGCAGCACCACACCCGAGGCCAGCGCCCCCTCCGTGCCGCCGAGCGTCGCGTTGCCCGGGATCATGTCGCTGTAGATGGGGACGCCCTTGGTCAGCAGGAGCCGCGTGCCCGCGGCCGTGAAAAGGAGTCCGGCCAGGAACGCGACGACGACCACCACGAGCGCGGCCATCGCAAGGACCGCACGCCGAATCCACCGCCGCAAACGGCGGAGGCGAACTCGCGGCTGCGCGACCTCGTTCAGAAGGCCTCTCCCAACGTGAGGTGGAGCGCCCAGCGGCGCTTCTCGTAGTAGCGATCTTGCGGGTTGAGCACCACGCCTACGTCCACGCGGACCGGGCCGAGCGGAGTCGCATAGCGGAGTCCACCTCCGGTCGAGTAGAACCATTGTGAGGGGTGGATCTCTGCCACTCCGCTTTGGATGTCGCCCATGTCTCCGAACGCGGCGATCCAAAGTTCCTTCCAGACGCGGACCCGGAGCTCGAGGTTGCCGAGGATCTCCGTGTTTCCGCCAATGGGTATCGAGTCGCAGTTCTCACCGTTGTCGTCGCAGAGGTCGATCCGCGGGGAGAGCCTCCGCAGGGGCCATCCACGCACATCGGAGACACCACCGAGGTAGAAGCTCCGGTCGAACGGCGCCGAAGCCGATCCCCAATAGGGGAATACGAACCCCACGCGGGCCCGCGCCGCCAGCTGGATGCGGTCGTGTGGGCGGTAGTATCCGCGGAGCTCGGGTTCAATCAGGTGGTAGTTGAAGTCGCTGCCGAGATAGCGGTTGGCGAACTGGTAGGTGACCAAGAAATGCACGCCATTGGTCGGAAACATCAAGTTGTCGAGCCAAAAAACCTCAGGCTTGAGCTCGAGGTACGAATCGACGTAGGGGTCTGGAGTCGGGTAGCCCGCGTTCGCGAGCTGAACGAGCAAGCCTCCCGTTACGTTGTAGTAATCGACATAGCGATTGTTGTAGGTGAGGCCGAGCGAGGCGATTTTTCCGAGGAATCGAGAGACGCCGGCGCGGTTCTCGAGGAACCAATACTGGTAGCCCTCGCGGATCTCCACGCCAATCGAGGGCTCTTCTTCCCACAGCAACTTGCGTTCGAGGAGCCCGCGTTTGGAGAGCCGCAGTTCGAGCAGGGCGCGCGGGCCATGGGCCTGGATGCTGAATGGATGCGGCAGCTCGGCCCAACCGACGAGCATCGTGGCCTCGAACTTGGTCACGTTGCGAAACAGGTTGGCGTGCGAGTAGCGGACGCCCGCGCGTTGGCTCCACATCAAGGGATCGACCTCGAGGAGCGCCCCGACATCGAGCTGCTGCATGTCGCGTTCGCGGACGCGGACCTTGACGGCGAGCTTGCCGGGGCCCGTAGGTCGGTCCGGGGTCACGGCGACCGTTCCGAACACGCCGAGCCCGTACACCGAGGCCTCGGTCTGGTGCATCAGCGTGGGCGAATATTGCCGACCGATCGCGGGCTCCACTTCGCGGCGCACGAACTTCTCACGGATGCGTTCGAGCCCCTCGATCTCGAGGACATCGACGACGAATCGCTCGCCCGGTCGAACGTCGTAGAAGATGCGCGCGGTTCGGCGTCCGCGATCGATCTCGGCCTTTCGTTCGAGCTTCGCGAATGCATAACCCTGCTCGTGCAGGGCGTTCAAGATCTGCGGCTCGGAGCGTTCGAACTTTGGGATGCTGAAGGTATCGCCGTGCGAAACGCCGGCCTGTTTCTCGACCGCCTTCCGATCCAGCGCGACGCCGTGCTCGATCGCTTCTCCCCACTGCCACTCGATGGCGTCGATCCGGGTGGGCGGTCCCTCGTCCAGGACGACGTGGACGCGAGCGCGCTGCCGCTTCACCTTGCGCTCTGGGTGGCGAATCTCGACATCGATCGACTCGACCTCTGCTTCGAAGTGGCCGTGTGCGCCGTAGAACTCCTCGATGCGATCCTCATCCAGGACCTCGAGCCGAGGTACGTAGTAGTTCGGATCACCCAGCACCTTCGAGGGCCGGAGGTTCATGTGGACCGCGACCTCGCTGGGCTCCAGCGCCCGCGCTCCGTCGACGGTGACCTTGGTGATCTTCGGCCCGGGGGGCACCGACTTTCGGCGCCCTTTGCATCCGACCGCGGTGACGAGCATCGTGCACGCGGTCACGCCGGTCATCCATCGCGCCGCTCGTGCGAGCCTCCGCACCGGCGGATGCTCGCACGGCGCCTACGAACCGTCATCCCCGGCGTGACGAAGGGGGGATGCTCGTCCCTCGTGGAGCAGGGCCGTTCGTCTCGAGAATCTCGCCCACGAGCCTTCCCGCGGCGGCCTGCGCCAATCCAAAAAGGAGCGGCCCGAGCAGAGGAATCGCCATGGCGAAGCTGAGCGGCAGGCCGAAGCCGAGGAGCACCTGCTGGCGTTCCTTTACGTAGCTCCTTTGTTCAGCGAACGAGTAGCGGAGCTTGTCGAAATACGGATCGAGCAGCTCCCAGGCGAGCGCGCGTGCGCTGAAGTATCCGCCGAGGAGCGGCCCGCCGATTGCTCCGGCGACGGGGATGAGCGAGACCCCGAACGCAAGCGCGGTCGTCGCCAGCAGCCGGACGAACCGCACGATGCTGATGCGCAGCGAAACGACCCATGGCAAGCCCTCCCACGCGGCCAGCTCCGCGGCGCGCGTTGGGGCGACGCTCGCCAGGCTCGCGAGGAACACGCGTTCCGCCAAGAACGGGGCGACGTTGTTGACGATGAGCAGGCCCGCCACCGGCGCGATGAGCAGGACCAAAATGATGCCCACGAGACGCAGCGCCATCATCCCCGCGGCGAGCCACCACGTGGCATCCGGGTTCGCGGCCGTGTAGTGCCACACTGCAGCGATCCCTCCGAAGTCCAACGCGACGGTCGCGAGCAGCAAGGTGATGGCCAGGCGCAGGTAGGCTCGACCGACCTCGGGGATCGAGAAGGCAGCCTTCATTCCGTCCAGGGCGGCCGAAACGCCCGCCACGAAGCCGACCCGCGCATTCATGACTTCAACGTTGCGCCTCCTTCCGGCTGTGTGCAAGGCCCAAGCGGAGCGCCCGCGAACTCGAGCAGGCGAGGGTTGACGAGGTCCGGGCGTTCGGCGTGTACCCAATGACCGCCCTCATCGAACATCTCGACGTGAACGTCCCACACCCATGTCGTCGGGGGGGTCGCGAACTCGCGGCTGAGCGCATGATCCCGCGCGCCCCAGAACACGCGGACGGGCAGTTCGATCGGTCGCAGGTGACGTTGCGCGAACGGAATGGAGGGGACGAGCGCCCGGTAGTAGTTGAGCTGCGCGGTGAAACTGCCGAGGCCATAGGCTTCGACATATCGATCGAGCTCCTCCCCGCGCGCGGCGCCTCCCCGCTCGAGCATGCTTCGCAGCCCGGCGAACGCGTGGCTCCGGAGCCTGCGCTCGGGCAGCCACGGCAGCTGAAAAAAGAAGATGTACCAGCTGCGACGCAGCTGCGCGGGGCTCGTGAACATCGAGACGAGGTGTCCTGGATGCGGCGCATTGACGATCCCGAGCCGGCCGATCCGGTCGGGGGCACGCATCGCGACCCACCACGCGACCACGCCTCCCCAATCGTGACCCACGAGGATCGGCCGAACGAGACGGCGCTCCGCGATGAGGTCGACGACGTCCTGCACGAGGACTTCCATCTTGTAGGCAGGCGTCCCCCGGGGCTTGTCCGAGAGGTTGTAGCCGCGGAGGTCAGGGGCGCAGACGCGAAATCCCGCGGCCGCGAGCGACTCGATCTGATGGCGCCACGAGTACCAAAAATCGGGAAACCCATGGAGCAGCACGACGGCTGGCGCGTCGGGATCGTTGGGACCGGCTTCCACATAGTGGAGCCGGACGTCGGCCAGTTGTGCATAGCGGTGGCGAACGATGGCGTCGATGCTGGACATGGAGGCTCGTCACGCGTCGTGGATCGCCTGCCACTCTTGCGGCGTGTTGCAGCCGAGCAGCGCTTCTGGGCGCGGGAGTTCGCTCGGAGCGAGCGCGAGCGCGTTCAATCCACGATACAACGAAACCAACGCGCGATCGCCTTCTCCGACGAGTCGTGCGCTCAGCTCGAGTGCGGGATCGACCCGCAAAGCTCCGGCCATCGTGTGCCATGTCGCCCCTTCGATGGGCACCACCGCCTGCGCGTTCATGCGCTCGAGGTGAGCGAGCACGAAGGAGAAGTGGAGCGCGTCGAGGAAGGGCATGTCGCATGCGCCGAGACACGCGAGCGCGGCTCCGCGACGCGCCGCTTCTTCGAGGCCACGGGTCACCGCCGCAAGCGGACCCGCGCCGCGCTCGGACGGTGGATCGTCGAGCCGCGTGAAGTCGCAATCGAGCGGCGGGAGCTCCTGGTCGTCGCGCGCGAGGATCACCACGAGGTCGCACGCGGACGTTGCGGCGCGCGCCAGTCGGCGGAGCAAAGGTTCCCCGTCGAGGGATAGCCACGCTTTGTCGCAGCCCATCCGCCGGGAGTAGCCGCCCGTGAGGAGCAAGGCAGCGGTTGGTCCGCGACCCATGCTCGTGAGGATGCCGTGTTGCGCGTCCCGAGATCAAGGTATGGTCGCCCACGTGAAGCTCCGAATCCTCGGCAATACGGTTCGACTGCGTCTCGGCCAGGGCGAGGTCGAACGCTTCAGTGCCGGGGACGTCGTCGAAGAGGTCACCCGATTTGGTGTCGGGGCGGAGCTGCGGTACTCCGTGCGGCTCGAACGGGGCGGCGCTCGGGTGTGGGCGCGCTACGTTGGCGGGGCCATCGAGCTGTTCGTTCCGCAGGCCGAGGGCGAGGCGTGGGCCACGGGCGGGGACGTCTCCATCGTCGGGGCACAGGCGGTCGATGGCGGCGAGCTCTCGATCCTCATCGAGAAGGACTTTCGCTGCCTGACGCCGCGCGGGGCGGAGGACGACGACGCGTTTCCAAACCCCAACGACAGCTGCTGACCTCGCACGCGATGCGTAGCCAAGGCCGGCGCTCTAGGCAGGTCCGCGCGCGACTCGGTCGGGATGGGTGTAGATGGAGCACTGCTCGCCACGGACGAAGGCGATGAGCGTGATGCCTGCCGCCGCGGCCAGTTCGACGGCGAGCGTCGTCGGGGCGGAGATCGCCGCGATGATCGGAACGCGGGCCGCGAGCGCCTTTTGGACCACCTCGAACGAGACCCTGCCGGATACCATGAGGATCGCGGGCGTCGTTCCTTCTTGGGCGAGGACGTGCCCGATGATCTTGTCGATCGCGTTGTGTCGCCCAACGTCTTCTCGAGTGCCCAAGGCTTCGCCGCCAGCGTCGAACATCGCGGCGCCATGCAGGCCACCCGTGCGGGCGAAGACGGGCTGTGCCGCGACCAAGCGCTCCGGCAGGCGATAGATCGCTTCGGGCGCGATCAGGGGTTCGCAAAGCTCGGTCAACGGTGGAGCCGTGGCCATCGCGCTCTCGATGCTGGCTTTGCCACAGACGCCGCAGCTGCTTCCGACGAAAAAGTTGCGTCGGAAGCGTTGCGGATCGAAGGAGACGTCGGGGGCGAGCACGGCCTGGATCACGGAGTCTTCGGCAGCGTCGCCTTCCCGCGTGGTGCAGTGTCGGATGCTCGCGATGTCGGACACCTTCTGCACGATCCGCTCGGTGACCAGGAAGCCGCGGGCAAGGTCTACATCGCACCCCGGTGTGCGCATCACGACCGCGATGGGCACGCCTTGGACATGGATGGCCAGGGGGGCCTCCGTGGCGAGGAGATCGACCCCATCTGCGGACGTTTCACCTCGCCAGCGCACGCAATCGGCTCGGGCTTGCGGGTTCTGCGGGTCGTTCACGGTTCCGATTCCGCGCCGGTCCTGCGGCAACGAGAGCATGACCGAACCCCGACCAAAATTCGAGGGTGCCGCCTGGTGCCGCCAGCCGGAGTTCGCGTTAAATGATGTCCGTGAAGCTTCGCGTAACTTTGAGGGGAGCGGTCGCGTGCCTGCTGTGGACCCATGCGGCGATCGGTTGCGATACTGAAGATGAACCCGAAGGGACCGTCCTGGCGACTGCGGTCATCGGGCCGCAGGGTGGGACGCTCGAGGGAAGTGGTGCGCGGGTCGTGATTCCGGCGGGAGCGCTGACCACCGACATGACGCTGGAAATGAGGACCTCGGCGCAGGACCTTTCAGCGCGTGACTTCGTCCAGGTCGGCGATGCGATCGCGCTGGCGCCCGAGGGGTTCGAGCTGAAATTGCCGGCGGAGGTCACGTTCCCGGAGCGTGGCGAAGCGCCCGCGACGCTCTTCGTCCAAGACGAGATGACGGTGGCGGCGGGCGACGTCGCCTGGATCAACGAGCTCTCGGTCATCGCCAAAGCGCAACAAGGTGCCCCGATCGTGTTCTCGGTCGAGCCGCAACTCGGACCGAGCCCGACGACCGCCGGAGCCAGTCTTCGCGATACGGGGCGCGTGATCATCGATATCTCGGACATCGGTTCGTTGCCGCATCTCAACCTCTCCATGACGATCTACGACCTGGAGGGGGCCTACGACCGGCCGCTCAATGGGACGAGCGAAGGGGAATGCGGGTTCTCGTTCGAAGGCGTGCTCGGAGGGTCGCTCACCGCGGAGTGCTCGGAGGGCCCCGGCTCGGCGAGCATCCGTGTGACGAGCTCCCGGATCGAGTTCGACATCGAGCCCTATCTCGCCGGGAAGCTCGACGTCCCGGTCACGGTCGGCGTCGTCGGCGGTGGCGAGGATTTGGCCTACCAGCTCGGGTTCTTCACGTTCTCGACGAGTGCGTGCTTTCAAGAGACTTGCTCGGGTCGCGGCGTTTGTGTGCCGACGGACTCCGGTGGGGACTGCATGTGTGACGAGGGCTTTGGCCCCGGGCCGGAACCGTTCACGTGCGAATGCATCCCGCAGTGCGGCGACGTCGGGCGGGAGTGCGGCAGCGACGGCTGCGGGGGCTCGTGTGGTCAGTGTGCCGAAGACCTGGTGTGTGACGACGGCACCGGGCAGTGCGTCACGTATGGGTAGCCGCTCGGTCCGAGCCACGGCGGTGTGGAAATCCTCCGCTACCGCCGCACCCTCGTCGCGCGCCTGAACTCCGCCCCGCGAGCCCTGTGAGGAGATTTTTTTCCTGCGCTGCGATCGCAGGGGTGTCCGAGCTTGCAGAGCGCTGTTAGGCGGCTCGGTGTTTGGGGGCCCAAGTCCGCAAAGGTGGATTCGCCCGGCGACGAGAGCCGTGGACGTGGGATGAGGCCCCCACGAATGCGCGCCCAAAGAGCGGCTCAATTGGACGGATCGCTCTGTGTTGCGGCTTCGTAGTGACACTCTCCGCGTTGTGGACGTGCGGCCCCACGAACCCTGCAGCATGGTGGGGCCACGCGGCCATGGAACGGCCCTCAGTAGCCCCAAAAGCCTGAAATTCGCGACATCCCTACACTCGCTCACCTTGCCGTTGGAGGCGCGTGACCGTTACGATGGGAGCACAGGGACGGGTTGGATCGATCGAGATTTTTCTTCCCCGAGAGAGCCCCACGAGATGGTGGGCGCGCCGGGGAAAGAAGAGGGGCACGAATGATGGGTGAGGGCAAGAACAAGTACAGATTGGGAGCCAGGGTGACGGCGAGTCTGCTCGCTTCGCTGACCGTTGGTTGCAAGGACACCAAGACGGACGAGACGGAAGACGACGCCTGCGTCTCGGACCTCGAGTTCTTCAGCGAGTCCGTGTACGCGCCGATCCTGGCGACCGACTGCGCCAACTGTCACAACGATGCGGGTGACGCCAAGGACACGAGCTTCATCTTGCGGACCCAAGCTTGGGGACCGAACTACATCGAGCAGAACCTCGAGATGTTCACCCAGCTGGCCAAGCTCGAGTACGAGGGCACGCCTTGGATCATCCTCAAGCCGACCCTCGGGATCGAGCACGCGGGTGGCCAGCGCTTCGCGGCGGACAGCGACAAGTACCGGGTGTTCCAAGAGATGGTCGCGCGTCTCGACGACCCCACGGAGTGCGCCGACGATGGGTCCGACACCGAGTTCTTCGACGGGGTCGAGCTCCTCGATGAGGTCGCCACGCTACGCAAGGCGACCCTCTCGCTCGTTGGCCGTCTCCCGACCCTGAGCGAGGAGCAGCGGGTCCGTGACGGAAGCTTCGCGGCGCTCGACGTCGTGCTCGACGAGGTCATGCGCGAGGAACAGTTCTTCGTCCGCCTCAAAGAGATCTACAACGATCACTTCCTGACCGATCGCTACTACGTCAACGACCTCGCGATCGGCCTGCTCGACGAAGAAGACTACCCCAACCGCGACTGGTTCGAGACCTACCCGGAGGACCAGATCGGCGAGCTCCGTTCCTTCACGAGCCGTGCGATCGCGCGTGAGCCCCTCGAGCTCGTCGCTCACATCGTGCGCAACGACTTCGCGTACACGGAGATCGTGACCGCCAACTACACGATGGTGAACTGGTACTCCGCGCAGACCTACGGCGTACCGTTCGATGGCGAGCAGAGCTACGACGAGTTCAAACCGGCGCAGGTGGGGATCCCCCATTCGGGTGTGCTCTCCACCCCCGTCTGGCTCAACCGCTTCCCGACCACGGACACCAACCGCAACCGCCATCGCTCGCGGATGCTGTACGAGTTCTTCCTCGCCACGGATGTCCAGGCGCTCGGCAATCGCCCGGTGGACGCCGCTGCGATCACGGGGGTGAACCCGACGCGCAACGACCCGAACTGCACGATCTGCCACGACGTGGTGGACCCGGTCGCCGGTGCGTTCCAGAACTGGGACTCGATGGGCCGCTACCGACCCCCCGAGATGGGCTGGTATCCGGAGATGGCAGAGGCCGGGTTCGGCGACTCCATCATGCCCGCCGAGAACTCTCAGGCGGCGCTGCAGTGGCTCGCCGACCGCATCAAGAACGATCGTCGCTTCGCCCTCTCGGCGGTCCACATCATGTTCAAGGGGCTGTCGGGGCAGGAGCCGCTCCAAGATCCCGACGACCCGCAGGCGGCGGGCTACCTCGAGGAGATCACCGCGGCCAAGCAACAGCGCTTGGTGTTCGATCAAGTCGTCGAGGCCTTCATCGCGAGCGGGTACAAGCTCAAGACGGTCGTCAAAGAGATCGTCAAGAGCCCCTACTACCGAGCGCACAACACCTCCGTGGATCTCGACGAATCCCGGGCTGCGGAGCTCGCCGAGCTCGGCACGGGGCGCCTGCTCACGCCCGAGCAACTCAACCGCAAGATCGTGGCGACGACGGGATACCCGTTCCGCAACAACGTGGGCGATACGGACTACCTGCTCGACACCAACTGGTACCGGATCCTCTACGGCGGCATCGATTCCGACACGGTCATCAACCGCATCACGGAGACCAACGGCGTGATGGCCAATGTGGCCATGCGCATGGCGAACGAGATGTCCTGCCGCGCGGTCGCTGCGGACTTCGCGAAGGATCCCTCCGATCGCGTGATGTTCCCGCTCGTGGACGTGGAGTACCAGCCCGAGGACGACAACGGCTTCGAAGTGCCGGCGGCTGCGGCAGCGATTCGGGCCAACATCCAGTTCCTCACCCAGCGCCTCTGGGGCGAGTATCTCGACATCAACGATCCGGAGATCAACGCCGCCTTCGCGTTGTTCATCAGCGTGTGGGAGGACGGAAAGCGTGGGCTCGAAATCCCCGAGGACGAGGGAGGCTACGGCAACGGACTCCCCGGCCCGTGCCGCGCGACGTCCGACTACTACACGGGCGAGCCATTGCCCGAAGAGCGGCGGGTCGAGAGCGACCCCAACTACACCATCCGCGCCTGGATGGCCGTCATCACCTACATGCTTTCGGACTACCGATTCCTTCACGAATAGAGGAGGGGGGGACTACATCATGGATCGTCGCAACTTCATGAAAATCGCATCTGGGGCGGGCCTCGCCCTCGTTTCCCCGTCCTCCTTCGGTGGGAAGGACCTGAGCTACGGCCGCGTCAATCAGTACGCGGAGGGCTACGCCGGGACCTTGTTCCTGTGTTTCAACGCCTCGGGCGGCTGGGACCCAACGCATCTTTGCGATGCGAAGTTCAAGACCGGCCCCGAAGATCCAGACCCGATGACGAACCTCCTCCCCGAGGAGGTCGAGACCAACGGCGGCTACTCGTATCCCGCGTATTTCAACCCGGAGATCTACGGTGATGGCGCGGGAGCGTTCATCCCGGAGTTCTTCCGCAAGCATGCGCCACGCCTCCGCGTGATCAACGGGATCGACATGCAAACCAACGGGCACGACTCCGGCACCCGCCACACGTGGAGCGGGCGGCTCTCGGAGGGGGCGCCCACACTCGCCGCCTACATGGCGGCGACGTTCGACCCGACGTTGCCGATGGCGTTCCTGACGTTCGGAGGGTTCTCCGATACCGCGGGGATCGCCGCCCAGACGCGCGCGGGCAACATCAACGCGCTCACGCGCGTCGCCTATCCGGGCAGGATCGACGCCGAGAATCCCGACAGCGGATATCACTCGTCTCGTGCGGCCGAGCTCATCGCGGAGGCGCAACGCACCCGCGACCTGGCGTTGATCCAAGGCCAACGGTTGCCTCGCATCAATCACGCCGTCAACACGCTGTATACCGCTCGCACGGGCTCGAACGAGCTGCGGCTCCTGCAGGAGTATCTGCCCGAGGACTTTGCGGACGACGGGCTTCAGCGCTCCGTGCAGCTCGCGTTGGCGGCTTATCAGGCGGGGATCACGATCTCCGTCAATCTCAACATCGGCGGGTTCGATACCCACGGTGACCATGACCGCAGCCAAATTCCCAGGCTCAACGAGCTCCTCATGGGGATCGACTTCGCGTGGGAAGAAGCCACGCGGCGAGGGATCGCCGACCGTGTCGTCATCGTCGTCGGGTCCGACTTCGGTCGCACGCCGGGGTACAACGATGGCAACGGCAAAGACCACTGGTCGGTCAGCAGCATGATGCTGATGGGCCAGGGGATCGCACCCGGGGTCGTCGGCGCGACGACCCCCGATCACCGGGCGCTCGGGATCACGGAGAGCCTCGCGGTCGATCCGGACCCCGAGGCGCGTCTCAAGCTCGAGCCGGGGCACGTGCACCGTGCACTCCGCGAACGCTACGCGCACGGCGATACGAACGAGCTGGCGGCTCTGTTCCCGATCAACGTCGAATCCCTGCCGGTCTTGGGTTAGCGCGCTAGGCACCGGCGGCGCGCACGGGTATCCTGACCGCACACCCGCGGTGGGTGCCCGTGTGCTCCTTCGTCTTCGAGCTCGCCTTCACGGTGCTGGGTTTCTTCTTTCTGCTCGTCGCTGCCCTGTCGGGGTGGGGCCTCGTTCAGATGCTCCGCGCGGGTCAGCGCAACCAGCTGTACTTGGCCGCGGCGAGTCAGGAAGCTCCGCTCGAGGTGGGGCACCTGACCCCGGGGCTGCGGCGTGTGGCGGAGGAGACTCGACTGCTGCGGATCAGCCTCGAAGCACCGGTGCGTGAGATCGCGGACCTGCGCGGGGGCGAGGTCCAAGACCTGGACGCGGTGGACAACATGCTCATGAACATCTCGCGGCAGGTCGCGGACTGGCTCGCCATGGTGGATGGATTGTCCCAGGGTGACCGTGACTCGATGCAGGATCGAGGTGTCTCCGCTGAACCCGTCCGCATGGCCCTCCACCTCGAAGGCTTGGCGTTCGAGCGGCAAAAAATCGAGCTGCAGGGCCATCCGCCGATGGACCGTCGGATCGAGCACATCGTCCGCGAGCTCGGGCGGATCGAGACCGCGCTGCAGGTCGTGTCGCTCAAACCGTATCGTTGATCGCGAGATCGACCGGACGTTCGAGCGGGGCGCAGTCCACGTCGCAAAAAAGTAACCCCAAGGGCGAAGAAGGTTGGGGCGAGCCCTCGGCTGGTGTAGGCTGGGACGCACTTGGAGGCCCCTGTGAGCATCACGATCAGCATCGCCTTGCTGGCCACGTTCGTCGTCATCGCGGCCGCGTACTTTGCCGTCAGCGACGGGCACGTCTGAGCCGACCTCGGCCGCCGGGAAGGGGCAGCCCATGCCCGTTGGCTCCACGGTTCGGCCTGCACGGTTCGGTTCGCACGGTTCGGCCTGCGCGGTTCGGTTCGCACGGTTCGGTTCGCACGGTTTGGTCCTGCACGGCTGGGCTCGCACGGTTTGGCTTGCGCGGTTCGGTTCGCACGGCTTGGCCCCGGTGGGGACCGGATCGGCGGTTTCTGCCCGGGCTCGGACCGGGTTTCGGGGGGCGCGGCTCACCGGGATCCGCGGTGTCTCCGGAGACCGTCCTTCGCGGGCGCCTGCCCGTCCAGGGGCGTGCAGACCGGATCCTGGGTCGTACCTGGCCCAAAACGCTGCTCTAGCGATCGCAACTTTGAGACGTTCGGGCTTTTTCGGTAGCCTTACCGCTGGTGCGCTGCCACGCGTACATGCTGCCGTCCGAGCTCTACCAGGATCTGGAGGCCCAGATCCTCGAGCAACTTCGCGATGGCGAGCGCGAACAACTGCAACATCTCATCTCCGAGTTCGACCTCCAGGTGGAGTTGCTCTCCGGCGAGTGGCGGCTCCTCATGTCCGAACTCGAGGACTACTACCAGGTCATCGACTTGCAGCAGCGGGTCGCGCGGATGGTCGTTTCTCCGGCGGAGCTCGCAAACTTCGTTTCTGGCCTCCGTGATCCCGAGCGCCAAGAGCGTTGGCGACCGATCTCCTTTGGTCTGGCGGAGCTGACGGACGCCCTTCCCGCGGGCACCGACCTGGCATCCCTCGTCTTCATCGAGGAGTCCGACGATTGGTTGTGGCAAGAGCCCGTGTACGAGCTCGTTGCCTTCCGCCCGGAGGTCTACGCGCTGCTCGAGCCGCAGCTGCGCAGACAGCTCGCTGCGGGCGACACTCGCGGTCTCGCCCGCCTCGCCGAGGATCACTGCGAGGGATCGGTCGAGTTTTCGCCCGAGCAGTGGCGGGTCTTGATGCGCCATTCGGCGGAGCGGGTGCCGGAGCTCAAGCCGATCTACGAAGCGCGGTTTTCGAGCCCCGCGGACTACACGCAAATTCGTGAGGGGCTGAGCCTCGTCGCCGATCCGCGCTATCAGCCGAGCTTGGACGCTTGGCTCCGGGTCCACGCGTCGACCGCACAGTACGCGCTGTACTTCAGGGACGCGGGAAGCGAGCGCCTGGAGTTCGACGGCTCGGGTCTCTACCGGATCGGGCGCAGCACCCAGAAGATGATTCGGGTCCCGCTCCCGGGCGAGGTTCCGCCCCTCCCACTCGACGAATCACCGTTCGAAGAGGATCTCGCCCAAGCGGCGCGCAGAAACCAGCGACGCGGTTGACGGCGCCTCGCGAAGGTCTTCCACCTTCCCCGCGAAATCGGTAGAAATCCCCCATGGTCGAGATCGCCTGGCGGCCGACGATTGGAGACCCAACCGTCATGGGTTGGTTCACGGTCGTGGCCTACCTCGCGGTCGCGTGGCTGTGCTTGCAGTGCTTCAAGGTCGAGAAGCGCGGACCTCCAAGGCCGTTGCGCAAGTCGATTTGGTCCGCGCTGCGCGTGCTGGTTCGGCACTGGCCGAGGCCGCCGCTCCCCCTCAAGCGAGCGCTCGTTTGGCTCGTGCTCTCGGCGCTCCTGTTCCTGCTCGCCATCAACAAGCAGTTCGATCTCCAGACCCTCTTCACCGAGATCGGACGAGTGATCTCGATCGAAGGCGGTTGGTACGAGCAACGGCGTACCGTTCAGCGGTTGTTCATCGTCTGCATCGGGTGCGGGGCCGTGTTGGGCGTCGCGTGGCTGTGGTGGGCGACGCGTTGCCAACTGCGAGACTTTCGCCTCACGCTGCTCGGCTTCGCGTTCATCGTGGCGTTCGTGCTCGTGCGCGCCTCTTCGTTCCACAACATGGACCAGTTCATCGGGGTCGAACTCGGCGGCATTCGGATGAACTGGATCCTCGAACTCGGCGGGATCACCATCGTGGGTGCGGGCGCGGTGCGTCGCTTGATGCGGCTCGAGCTCTCCGGTGCCGACTATGCGAACGGCGTCCCTCCACCGCGTGCCCGGGCCAAGGTGACACAGCGGGCCGCGTAGAGATCACTCGTCGGATCCGGCCAGGGCGCGCCGCTCGAACACGAAGGTGCCAAACGGGACCATCGAGGCCCCTGCCGCCAGCGCGATCCTCGACCAGGTCCAGGTCTTGGCGACGTGGGCGAGCGCGAGGCCAAACCAGATCACCATCATCCCGTGCACCCAGCCAAACCATCCTTGCCCGCCATCGAGCTCGATGCGTGCGGCGTACTTCACCGGCATGAACAGGCCGAACAACAGCAACAACGACAAGCCCTCGGCGCGCGCGACCCAGATGAACCAGTCGCGCGCGGTTCGATCGGGCGGCTCGGCGATCTCGGGTGCGCGTGAACGGCTCGCGCGGAGACTCGCCCAAGCGGCGAGCAGCGGGAGGCCGACGGCCGCCACCAGACCCAAGACCCCCTGGAAGCGCACCACCATGAGGCCGACGGAGGCGAAGAACCCGGCACCCACGGCTGCGGTCGCGAGCCTCGGCGGTTCCTCGACGCTGTCGGCCGAAGTCAACGCTCCCCACGTGGCGACGATGCTCGCGAGCAACGAGAGCGAGATCCATGGCGCCGAGAAGCTGGTTCCGTTGAGTTTCATCAGGCCGTAGCCCGCCGTCCAAGTCAGGAGCATTCCAGCGCTGGCGAGCCATCTCGCACACCACCTGCGCGCGCGCCGTTGTGGGTGGGCGATCGCACCGGCGAGTCCGAGCGCGAACACGCAGATTCCGAGGAATTTCACGAACCGCCAGCAAACCCACCAGGAGAACATGTTCTGTAGGACCTCGCGCGGAGGTATACCGCGGGTCGCGGGTCGGGCCACGGGGGAGCGTTCCGCGGGTCTTCCGCCGAGCAGGACTCGCGCGGAAGGGGCTTGCTCCCGTGGGTTCACCGGGGCCACTCTTCCCCGCCATGACAGCGACCTCAGGTCTCCCCCTCGTGGGCATCCTCATGGGCAGCAGCTCGGACTGGCCCACGGTTCAGCACTGCGCCAAGACCCTCGAAACCTTGCGCGTCCCCTACGAGGCCAAGGTCATGAGCGCCCATCGGACCCCCGATGACGTGATCGAGTACGCCAGCAAGGCGGCCGAGCGCGGCCTCAAGGTGATGATTTGCGCGGCGGGAGGCGCTGCGCACCTCGCAGGCGTCGTCTCGGCGAAGACGTTGTTGCCCGTGCTCGGGATCCCGATGAAAGCCTGGAGCCTCGATGGGCTCGATTCGCTGCTTTCGACCGTTCAGATGCCGGGCGGCGTGCCGGTCGCCAGCCTCGCCATCGGGAAGGCGGGGGCCGTCAATGCTGCGCTCATCGCCGTGGCGATCCTGAGCCTCTCGGATTCGGAGCTCCTGTCGCGCTATCAGGCGTTTCGCGAGAAGCAGCAAGAACAGGTTCGCGCTGCTGTGCTGCCCGCACCCGAGTGAGTCGCTGCATGACCGAGATCGCGCGGGAAGGTGGCCCTGCGGCGCGCATCCGGGTGCTCGAACACGGGGCAGAGGCCTGGCCCACCCGCGCGGAGCTCCTTGCCCGCCACCGTGTCGACGGAATCATCCGGATCCGCGGCGAGGAGCTGGAGGCGATCCCAGCCGGGCAGCGGCAGCTCGCTCACTTCAACCTGGAGCGGAGCTTCCATCGACCCGGTCTCCTCTATGCGGTCGCCAAGATCGTCGAGCCTGGGTTCTTTCGCCAGGGCGGAGAGGAACGGCTGCCACTGCTCGACTTCTCCACCTGCCGTCGCGCGCGGTGTGTCGCCGTCGAGGAGTCGCTCCCCTACGCCGCCTTGCAGGCGCGGCACTTCGTCGATTCGATGCCGCACATCCGGGACGGCGAAGCGCTTCGCCACGCGATCCTCGCGCGCTACGGGCAGAGTTTGCCCGAGCTCGCACCCGAGGAGATCGAGCGTCGCGGCGTCGCCTACACCCTCCTCGCGTTCGAGGATTAGGCCCGGTCGCGCCACTGGATCCGATATTGGACCCGCGTGGCATCGATCCTCGTGTTCTCGACGATGGGCTCGAGATCGAAGGCATCGACGACACCCTGGGCGAGTCCGTCGTAGCCTGCGAGGTACTCATCGTCCGCCGCGAACAGCTCCGGGAGATCCTCGAACGTGACGAGGTAGTCGCGGAGGTCGAGCTTCTTCACGCTCATCTGGCCGGCGTTCCTTGTGACTGCGGCGTACGCACGTGGGCAGACGTGGAGCAGCGCCGCTGGCGTGAAACCGAACAGGCGCCGCGCGCCTTCGACGATGGGCCGGAGCAGCGGGGTCCTCATCGCCAGTCGCAGGCCCGTGCGGTTGACCGTGACGACGCCATCGCGACCCATGACCTCGGCCACGGCGTGGGTCAGCTCTACGTCCAGCGCCATGCTCACCCACTCGACGGGGGCCGCAGCTTCGATCGTGGCGATCGTCGGCTTGGCCACCAGCCGGATCTGTTGAACGGCTGCGGGCGCGAGGGTCCCGACCGCAGCCACGGTGCTCTTGAGGTACCTGGCCTTCATCATGGGCGGTGACATACGTTCGCGAGGTCCCTCGTGGTCATCGTATCGTAGCCCGCGCCAGCCGTGATACGTCTACCATGATGACCGACGCGGCTGTTTCTCCGGTCACCGGCGCCGAACAGGTGCGGTGGAATCTCGACGACCTCTACAAGGATACGAGCGACCCCAGCCTCGATGCCGATCTCGCGGCGCTCGTGGGCCAGGCGGAGGCGTTCGAGCGCGCTCATCGCGGGAAGTTGGCGCAAACCCTCGGGGCGGCCCTCGTCGCCAAGGCGGAGATGGCGGAGCTCGCCAACAAGCTCATCGTGTACCTCAGCCTGCGGCGGAGCACGGACGCCTCGAATGCGACGATCCAGCAGCGGCTAGGTCAAGTATTCGAGGCGTGGAGCGAGGCGGAGGCCAACCATCTCAACTTTTTCGAGCACGAGCTCGTGGCGATCGAGGATGCGACGTACCAGGCGATCCTGGCGCGAGACGAGATCGCCGCGCGGCATCGGAGCCTGCTCGACCACATTCGTGAGAACCGCGGATACCTGCTGGAGGAGAACGTCGAGCGCGCGCTGACCCTCCGCAGCCCGTTTGGAGCCTCGGAGTGGGGCGACTACATCGACGAGGTCGAGGCCGAGCTCCGGTTCGCGTTCGATGGACGGTCGCTCACGTTGCCCGAGGTGCTCCACCAGATCTCGAACGACCCCGATGGCGATCGCCGTCACGCTGCGCTGGCGGCGTTCAGCACGGGTCTCACCGAGCAGGGCTTCGATCGCTTGATGGCGCGCACGCTGAACGTGACCCTCGGCGCGAAGGCGGTGGAGGACAAGGAGCGCGGCTACGCGACGCCCATGTCGGCGCGCAACATCGGCAACCGCGTCGATGATGCGACGGTCGAAGCCTTGCACGCTGCCGTCGCCGATGTGGGCGCCAAGCAGTGCCGCCGCTACTATGCATTGCTCGCCGGCCATCTCGGTCGTCCGACCCTGAGGTGGTCCGACCGCAACGCACCGCTGCCGTTCTCGGACACGCGGGTGATCGGCTGGAACGAGTGCGTGGAGACGGTGCTCTCCGCGTACGGCTCGTTCTCCCCCACGCTGCGCGACCTCGGGACGAGGATGTTCGACCGACGTTGGGTCGATGCTCCGCCGTATCCCGGAAAAACGGGAGGCGCGTACAACTACGCGGTGCGTCTGCCAGGCGGGGAAGCGCGCGCGTACAACTTCCTCAACTATCTCGGCTCCACCCGCGACGTGATGACGGTGGCGCACGAACTCGGACATGGGGTGCACGGGATCCTGGCGGCCGACGCCCAGGGGGCGCTCTTGTTCCGAGCTCCGATGGCCTACGCGGAGACCGCGTCGATCTTCGGCGAGATGACGACGTTCCGGTGGTTGCTCGATCGTACGGAGGACGACAAGCAGCGCTTGGCCTTGCTGATGGACAAGTGCTCGGATCATCTCAACACCGTGGTGCGGCAGATCTCGTTCTCGAACTTCGAGCGCGAGATCCACCAACGGAGGCGACAGGGCAAGCTGACCGCGGAGGATTTCAGCGACGTCTGGATGCGCGTCACCAGGTCGTTCTATGGGGAGGAGGGTGACCTCTTCACCTACGACCACGCCCACAACTTGTGGTGCTACGTGACCCACTTCTTGCGGCCGTTCTACGTCTACGCCTACGCGTTCGGGGAGCTGTTCACGCAGTCGCTCTACGCCGTGCGCGACGAGTTTGGCGCGGAGTTCGAGCCGATGTACCTCGAGCTCCTGCGCGCGGGAGGGAGCAAGAATGCGGTCGAGCTCATGGCCCCTTTCGGTCTCGATCCCCGCGATCCCGCGTTCTGGAGCCGTGGCATCGAAGGGAGCGTGAAGTGCTGGCTCGACGAAGCGGAGGCGATCTCGGCGCGCCTCAAACATTAGTGCCGCGACAGATGAGTTCTGACCTTGTATGACACCGTTCCCGTCCACCATCCCAGCGTTGCTCATCGGTCACGTATGGCCGGATACGCTCTCTCTTCGCGTC